>ENA-OQIO01000768-OQIO01000768.1-human-gut-metagenome-genome-assembly--contig:-NODE-768-length-16463-cov-1.840965_pt1 | contig 16463 bp, 21 predicted proteins | sample MGYA00242573_ERZ504737 | MGnify/ENA primary metagenome ERZ504737 (study PRJEB26092, sample SAMD00036203) | human gut metagenome | host: Homo sapiens | study: EMG produced TPA metagenomics assembly of...
TCGGTATCAAAGCAGTACAGGGCCATTCCCTGCAGGATCTCATCCTTGGAGGCAAAGTATTCATACACGGTGCCCTTGCCGATTCCGGCTTCGTCCGCGATCTGCTGCACCTTCATGGCGGCGGGGTTTACCCCCTTGGCAATCAGGCGCAAGGCGGCTTCGCACAGGGCGGTTTCGCGTTCTTTGCGGATATCTGGTGTCATTGCGGCGTCCCCTCCCCGTTTTCGGTATCGGGTTTACCGGACAGCTTTAAGTGGCGGTGCTCGGCGGTATCCGGTGTTTCGGGTTCCGGCTGGTTCTTGCCCTCTGCTGCGCGGCGGGCGGCAAATTCTGCGGCAAACTCGGCCGCATCGTCGGGCAGGTCGTCCAGACGTCATCACGACGTCAATATTGACCGGCGGCCTGCGGTAGAACAGGTCATACAGCACAGGCACGACGAACAGCGTCATCAGCGTGGCGTAGCTCAGACCGCCGATGATGACAATGGCCATGCCGGTGCTCATCTCGCTGGCCATGTCGGTGCCGAACAGCATCGTGACCATCGCCAGCACCGTCGTCAGCGTCGTCATCAGGATCGGGCGCATACGGGTGCGGCCCGTCGCCACAAGGGCGTCGGTGCGCTCCAGCCCGCCGATGCGCAGCTGGTTGGCGTAGTCCACAAACACAATGCCGTTGTTGACGACGACGCCCATCAGGACCAGGAAGCCCATCAGCGAGATCAGCGACAGCTGCTCACCGGCAGCCATCAGGCCGAGCATACCGCCGGTGAAGGCCAGCGGGATCGTGAACAGAACAATGAACGGCGACAGCAGGCTCTGGAACTGCGCCACCATGACAAAATAGACAAAAGCCAATGCCAGTGCAAGCATTTTTGCCATCTGGCTCAGCATCTCGGTGACCTGGGTCGTCTCACCGGCCAGCTCGGCGGTCACGCCGTCGGGCAGGTCCAGTGCGGCCAGCTGCGGCTCCAGCTCGCGGGAGAGCAGCGTCGTGTTGTAGCCGTTGGCGGTCTCACTCGTCACGGCCAGCTTGCGGGAGCCGTTCTCGCGGGCAATCGTCGTATAGCCCGCCGTCGTGGTGCGGGTCGCGAACTCACCGAGGGTGTGCGTCTCCTTTACGCTGCTGCCGTTCTCATCGGTGGTCGTCGTCTCGAACTCCATATTGAAAATATCGTCCAGCGTCGGCGTGTCGGTCTTATCGACGATGACGACGCTGTAGCTGTCGCCGCCCGCCTTCAGCGTCGTGGCGGTGGTGTCCGTCGCCAGCTTGGCGGCGATCTGCTGGTAGACCTGCGCGACGGTCAGACCCATCCGCATAGCCTTGTCCTTGTCAATCGTGATGTTGATCTCGGCGTCGCCGGCGTCCTGGCCGTCGGTGACGTTTTGGATACCGTCGATGCCCTCCATCAGCGCCATGACCTGCTTGCCCGCGGCGGCCAGGTCATTGAGTTCGCTGCCGTAGAGGTCCACCTCGATGCCGGAGCCGGACAGCGCACTCATGTCCATCATGCCATTGGAGTTCACTTCAATTTCGCAGTTTAGATCTGCTGTTTTGCCGTAGATCTCCTGCTCCACGACCTTGGCCTTGGGTGCCTTGTCGCCCAGCAGGACGTAATAGGTAAACGTGGTGTTGTCGGCGGCGGCATTGCTGCCGGCCATGGCGACCATGTTGTTGGAACCGCCCGACATCGCGCCGACGGTGTCGACGCCGTCCACGGTCATGACCGCGTCCATGACGCTGTCCGCCGTGGCGAAGGCGTCCTCCTTAGCCGTATCGTCAGGCACATTGACCGTAATGGTCAGCTGGTTGCTGCTCATGTCGGGGATCATGACGATGCCCATGGTAGCGACGCGCCAGACCGACACCCCCAGCAGCGCAATGGCCAGCGCCAGCGGCACAGCCTTGCGGCGCAGGCAGAAGCGCAGCAGCTTTTCATAGCCGTTCAGCACCTTGTCGAACAGCGGGTGCTTGATGTCCTTCTGCTTTTTCAGCACGGTGGAGCCCGCGCAGGGCACAACAGTCAGCGCCACAACAAGGGACGCCAGCAGACTGAAGGTGATGGTCCAGGCCATGTCGCTGAGAAGCTCGCGCACCATGCCGGTGGTGAACACCAGCGGCAGAAAAACGCAGATCGTCGTCAGGGTGGAGGATACGATGGACCCGGCCACCTGACGTGCACCCTGCACCGACGCGCGGGCGGCGGGCACGCCGCGGCCCCGCAGACGGTAGATGTTTTCAATGACGACACCGAGTTGTCGACCAGCATGCCGACGCCCAGCGCCAGGCCGGACAGCGACAGGATATTGAAGGTAATGCCGGTGAAATACATCAGCACAATGGCAAACAGCACGCTCAACGGCATACTGATGGCCACGACGATGGTCGGGCGCAGGTCCTTTAAGAACAGCGCCAGCACGATGATGGCCAGCGCTGCGCCCTCGATCAGGTTGGACAGCACGCTGTTGACGATGATCTTGATATAGTCGCCCTGGTCCATGATGGGCGTCAGGTGCAGGCCCTCGTTTTCGGCCATCATCGTTTCCATCGCCGCGCTGCTGGCGTTGGAGACCGTCGAGGTGGACGACGTCGAGCTCTTGTACAGCGACAGCAGCACGGCGCGGTTCTTGTCCACCTTGGCGTAGGCGTCGTCGGCATTGTCGGTCATTTCGACCTCGGCCACATCGGACAGGCGCACGTCGCCGATGCCGTCGATATTGCAGAGCACCATGCTTTTCAGCTCGTCCGCGTCGGCAAAGGCATCACCGACCTTGACGATGTAGCGGTTGTCGTCGCCGTCGCCGCCCTCGATATAGCCCGCGGGCATCGAGAAGTTCTGCGCATAAATGAGCTGCTGCAGCGTCGTCATGTTCAGCAGCTGGTTCAGATTCGCGCTTTTCAGCGCCTCCTCGCGGGCGGACTCGTATTCCTCCTGCGCGGCCTCGAGCTGGGTCTTGCCGGCCTCGAGCTGGGTCTTGCCGCTGGAGACCCGGAACTCGCCCAGCTGCAGCTGGGCCTCGGTGCCGCTCAGCAGCAGCTGGACGGCCATATCGGCCATGGCGGGGTCTACCGCCTCGTCGCCAAGGCTTGCCAGCATTTTTTGCAGCTTGTCGCGCTGTTCGTTCAGCTGGGCCAGCATTTCCTGCGCTTTGGTCAGCTGGTCGCGCAGGGCGGCGGCGGTGTCGTTCAGCGTCTGCTGCAGCGGCTGCATACCGTCGTTCAGCGCAGTCTCGGCCTCCTGCCGCGCAGTCAGCAGCGTCGTGGCGTTCTGCAGGGCGACCTTCGTCGTGGAGAGCGTTGACAGATTGCCGCTCAGCTCGCTGACGCGGGCGCGGCGGGCGGCGTTGCGTCGATGACGGCCTGGTCCTGCGCCTGCTCGGCGCGCTTGGCGTCGATCTGCGCCTGTAAATCGGCCCGTTCGGTCTCGTCCTCGGTGTTGTTGAGGGTGTCCTGCAGCGACGCGATCTCCACCTCCAGCGCCTGAATGCGGGCGCTCATGGCCGCATACTGGGCATCTAAGTAGGCCGCAGTCTGCTCCACCGTCATGTTCTGCTCCAACAGCCCCTCGTCTGCGGCGCGCTGGCGGATGGCCGCATCCGCGCGGTCGATCGAGTTGATCATCGCGCCCATCTTGTTCAGGTCGCTCTTGGCTTCGGCCAGATTGGCCGGGAGCGCGTCGGCGTTATACTGCGGGTCGTAGGCGGCCAGCACCGTCTTGCAGCTGGCAAACAGTGCATCGTCGATGGGCAGTGTGACCTCGGGCAGGGTCGTGCTTGTATTTTTGGCGTCCTCCAGCTTGCGGTTTGCCTCGTCCAGGTCGGTCTGCAGGCTGGCGATCTTCTTTTCCAGCTCGGGGATCTGCTTGTCCAGCTCGGTGATGGCGTCCCGCAGCTGGGTCGTCACGTCGGCTTCTGGCTGTTCAGCTGGGCCTTGCCTGCGTCCAGCTGGGCCTGGGCGGCGTCCAGTTCCTTCATGCCATCGTTAATTTTTTTCTTGTTGGCATCCAGCTCTTTTTTGGCATCGGCCAGGCGGTCACTGACCTTGACCAGCAACTTGTCGTTGACAGCGTCGATCTTTTCCTGGTCGAGCGTGATCTGCACCGACTTTTCTACCAGGCCCGTCGTGGACACGCTGGCCACGCCGTCCACGCGCTCGAGCTGGGGCAGCACGTTTTCGCTGACATAGTCGGACAGCTCGTAAATATCCATGCCGTCGTAGTCCACGGCAATGTACTGCGTCGCCATCATGTCCGGGCTGATCTCCATCAGCGTCGGCGTGGACGCATGTCGGGCAGCGCGTCGCCGAGCTGGTTCACGGCGGTGCTGGCCTTGACCATGGCGCTGTCCATGTCGGTGTCGTCCTGGTATTCCAGAAAGAGCAGGCTGTAGTTTTCATTGCTCTGGCTCGTCACGTTCTTGACGCCGTTCAGCGTCGAAAGTGCATTTTCCAGCGGCTTAGTCACGTCGGCCTCGACCTGCTCGGGCTGGCGCCGGGGTAGGTCGTGATGACCATTAGGTAGGGCAGGTTCATGGCGGGCAGCAGGTCCGTCTGGATGCCAGTCAGGCTGACAAAGCCCAGCACCAGCACCAGAATGACCGCCACCAGAATGGTAAATGGCTTTTTAACGCTGTATTTCGGCATGGAAGTGTTCCCTTTCTTTTCCGACCGACCGGTCGGTCGGATTTATTATAGCACCCTGACCGCCGGTTGTAAAGGGCTGCGCGTCCAGCGCGCCATGGAGCTGCTACGGGCATCGGCATCCGCCCGATGGCCTGCGGCCAGGCGCTGACGCTGATTGCCCTGTGCGAAGCCCTGCACTGAAATTTGCATCCTAAAAAAGAGCCGACAAAAGCTCGTTGAAGCTTATCGTTTCAACGAGCTTTTGTCGGTTTTGTGGTGTTGTGTGCCAAGGCTCAGAGCGGATTTTGTCCCATGCGTACACGGGAAGTAAATCACCATCTGCACGCCGCCGTTGATGATGGTGATGCGCACGAACGCCGCCAGAAACAGCGTGATGGCAAGCGCCGCAAAATAGCCCATACCTCCACAGCTCGCCTCATGCTTGCGCAGGCACAGTCAGCTCCTCGCTGTATTCGCCGTCGGAAGCAGCAATCGTCATGGCGTCGCCGTCCCCCATGCGGACGATGGCAAGAGCCTCGCCGTAGTAGGTATCGGTTTCGCTGTCCAGATAGCTGTGCTTGTTGAAGGGGCAGGCACTGCCCAGCCCCACCAACGTGCCGCCGCGCACCTGTACCTGAATGTTGCCGCGTGCCAGCGGCTTGGTGATGCCGTTTTCATCGGTGTAGCGCAGACGGACGTAGCACAGGTGCCCCGGTTTTACAGTAGGTTCTTCGGCGTCCAGCGTCAGGCGGGTCGTGCCGCCGGCACTTTGCAGCTTGCAGCGACCAATTTCGTGATCGGCAGCGTCATAGCTGACGGCTTCCAGCGTGCCGCTCTCGTAGGGAATGCTGAATTTTGCAAGACAGTCGTTTTTCAGCGTTTTACTGCCCACCGCGTGACCATTCAGCACCAGCTCCACACGGGCGGCGCGGGCGTAGACCTCCACGTTGGCCTTTTTGCTTCGCAGCCGGTCCAGCTCCAGCTGGGCATGGCATTCGTCATCTTCCACGCACTGGGGCTGTGGCGGTCTCCGGTATGGTTGACCGGGCAGACGGCGATATAGGGGCCGTTGTCGGCCTCCAGCGCCACGCGGGTATAGAGCTCGCCCAGCGGCTTGCCGGTCAGGTCGATGCGCCCCGAACCCGCCGACACCCAGCCCGGACCGCCGTCGAAGGTCTCGGCGTAGTCGGCGTACTCCCACGAGCCGACCATGACTTCGCCAAGGTAGTCCATGCCCGCCCAGACAAAGTCACCCACCAGACGCGGCTCGCTCTTTGCCATTTCACGGAATTTATAAGCATCGTTGCAGAAGGTCTCGCTGCCCAAAATCAACCGCTGCGAGTACTTTTTCAGGTCGTGCTTATAGCGGTAGATGCCGTAGTTGTAGCCCGCAATGTCCATGTTGGCAAAGGCGTCACGGGTCTTGACGTCGCAGCCGTGCAGGGTCGCGCCGCGCTTCATGAACTCATCGCCCAGCAGCCCCGCCAGATTGTTGAAGAACTGACTGCCGACCGCCTTTTTCTTGGCGGCCTTCTCGCCGCGCTGTTTGGCTTTCTCGGCGCGCTCGGCTTCTTTTTTTTGCCTTTTCGTCGCTGTACACGCCGAAGCCGATGGAGCTTAAAAAGTTGAAGAAGATGTTCACGCCGCAGGTCACTGGGCGGGAATCGTCCAGCCCGTGCAGGAAGTCGGTCATCTCTTTGGTCAGGGCGATGCCGCGCTTCTGGCAGTCTCGCTGACCTCGTTGCCGGTGGAGTAGAGCACCACGCAGGGGTGGTTGTAGTCTTTTTCCACCATGTCGGTCAGATCCTGATGCCACCAGTCGTTGAAATAATCCACGTAGTCATGCTCGGTTTTGTGGATGTACCAATGGTCGATGTACTCGTCCATGACAAGCATGCCCTGCCGGTCACACTCTGCCAGCAGCGCCTTGGAGCAGGGGTTGTGCGCTGAGCGAATGGCGTTGTAGCCGTTCTCTTTCAGCAGGCGTACCTTGCGTGCCACGGCGTCGGGGTCACAAACTGCGCCCAACAGACCATTATCGTGGTGGATGCACGCGCCCTGGATGATGTACCGTTTGCCGTTGAGCAGGAAGCCGTCCGTGCCCCACTCGACCTTGCGGACACCGAACGTCTCGGTCACCTCATCATCGGCAAAGCTGACGCGGCAGGTGTACAGGTTGGGCGTTTCAGGTGTCCAAAAGCGGGCATTATCAAGGGTCAGGGTAAATACGGCCCCGCCGTCGCTCTCCTGCTGCACGGCGGGCAGGTCGTCCACCGTCAGGCGTACCGTGCCGGGGGCGGTGGTCTTTACGCGCACCTCCACGACGGCGGGGTCAAGCGACAGGGTGCGGATTTTAACGCCGTTCAGTGCGATATGCGCGCCCCCTGCCGTCCAAAGCTGCACCGGGCGTAGATGCCCGCGCCGGAATACCACCGGCTGTTGGGCTGGTCGGCGTTGCGGGCAATGACCCGCAGCTCGTTTTCCCCTGCGTGCAGATACGGCGCACAATCAACATAAAAGTTGGTGTAGCGTAGGGGCGGAACGCTGCCTTTTGACCGTTGAGCCAGACCTCGGCATTATGGTAGACGCCTTCAAACTCCAGAATGCGGGTGTCCGCCAGCGCGTTTTCCGGCACGGTCAGGGTGCGCCGGTATTCGTAGTCATATCCCTCGTACCAGCCGGTATTGGTGCCGCCCGCGCTCAGGGCGGTGCGGGGCTCGGCCAGCATGGCATCATGGGGCAGGGTCACCGTTTTGCCGGGTGCGGTATCGCCCAGATGGCGGCACGTCCAGCCGGTGAGAAGTGGGGTTGGTTTCATACAAGATCCTCGCTTTCAAGGTTATCCATAGCAAAAAACGCAGGAGACTTTCCTTTTCTGTTATCTGCACTATATCACAATGTACAGCAAAAAGGGGATTCACTACGTGAATGGTCGTTTTTCCCACGCAAGCCGCCTGCGGCATTGGCGAAATAGACAATCGTATCATGCGCTTTATGTGCAGGTTGCTTAAAGCAAAAAACAGCCCACCAAAATGGGCTGTCCGGGTTATTTCTGCTTGATGGGAAACAGCACCTTTAATGTGAACTGGTTCTCCTGGGTGGTGATCTCTGCCGTGCCGCCGTATTTTTCGGCGGTGTCGTAGATGCTCTTTAGACCGTAGCCGTGGTAGCGGGCGTCGGACTTGGTAGTTTTTGGCAGGTTGCCGTCCGCTTGGAAAGCACCGTCGTAGGTGTTTTCGACCCGTATCCACAAAAAGCTCTTTTGCCGTGCCACCACCAGATGGATCAGCCGCTGCTCGCTGTCGGGCAGCTTTTCTACACTCTCGATGGCGTTGTCCAGCGCATTGCCGAACAGCGAACACAGGTCCATCGTATCCATAAAATCCAGCGCCGCACCGTCTGCCACGCAGGTCAGCGTGATGCCGTGCTGCTGGCAGTACAGGCTTTTGCTGGTCAGGATCGTGTCCAACACCTCGTTGCCGGTCTTGTTCTGCGCCTCATAGCTGCGGATCTCCTGCTCCATCGCGTCGAGGTAGTGGGCCTTTTCCTCTGAGGTCTCGCTGCGCAGCACAGCGATCTGGTGCTTGAGGTCGTGATATTTTTTATTGATAAGGTCAATGCTGTCCTGCGCCGAGCGGTACTGTGCGTACTGCGCCTGCAAGACGTTCTGCAAAGCGTCGCGCTCCTTTTTGCGGCGGTACTCCACCAGCTGCATGTGGTGCGCAAACAGAATGGCCATGCCGCCCAGGTCTACCAGCGTGCGGATGTTGTAAATTTCCGCCGTCATCTTGCCGGAAAACGGCGTGTCCGGGCTGACATAGCTCAGGTTGCTGGCGGCATAGACCGCCACACCGATGAACAGCGTGCTGAGGAATTCCTTTTTGTGGACGTGCAGAGGCGAGGCAATATCGTTATAATTGCGTTCCAGCGCGAACACCGCGCCATACACTGCGGCATAGTCAACTGCCAAAATGCACACACTCACATCCGCGCCCGGCGTGCCCTGCCGCCCGGCCATATAGTAGTAGAGCTGCCATTCCAGCGAGGCGGCCAGTTCCCCTAAAATAAACGCGCGGACGCAGTAATACCCCGCGCTCCGGCGGGCACGTCGGCCTGCATTCGGATGTACAGATACATGATCAAGATGGATACCGCAATGCAGGGCAGAAACCAGAATTGCGGCACCTGCCCCGTTGCCTGCATAAAGACGCCGAGCAGCAGCAAAAACACCGCGTGGATCGCATACCGCCGCCAGCCTGCTGTACGCTTGGGCAGGAAGAACAGATATAAAAGGCAGGCAAGCCAGTCCGCCAGCGCGGTATACAGGCGGGGAATGTTGCCCAGAACTTCCGTTTCCATCAGATGGTTTCCCCCATGTAGTGGTTGAGCGCCGCCAAAAATGCCTTGCGCTTGGCGCGGCTGATCTGCACCCGATCACCGTTGACGATGGCGTCCTCGTCCTGGATGCCGTCCACGTGTTCCAGATTGACAAGGTACGCCTTGCTGCTGCGGAAGAAATTCTCCGGCGGCAGCTTCTGCTCCACATCGCGCATGGAGCCGGTGGAATGCACCTCGCCCTGCTTGGTGTGGAACAGCAGGTCGTGGTCGCAAATTTCTACATAATAAATGTCGGAGACATCGAGCTTCTGCACACCGCCCGCGCAGGGCACCGTGAGGAAATGCTTCTGGCGGCGCCCCAGCAGCTCCCGCACATGGTTCATCCGCTGGCAGAAAGCGTAATAACTCAGCGGCTTTAAGATATAGTCCAGCGCCTGCACCGCGTACCCCTTGATGGCATACTGCGGCGAGTTGGTGATGAAGATGATAAGCACCTCCGGGTCGGCGCGGCGGATCTCCTCGCTGCTGACATACCATCCAGGAAGGTCATCTCGATGTCCATCAAAATCAGTCATAGCCGCCCTTATAGCCCAGCGCGATCTCGTCGCCATCCGAAAAATGCGTAATTTGAAAATGGCAGTCTTTCTCCTGCTGGTATTTTTCCAGATACGAGTCCAGCACTGCCCGATCCTGCGCGCTGTCTTCGACTACTGCGATGTAGTTCACGAAAATTCTCCTTTTGAGAGCAAATGAATGCGTTTATGTGCCGACTGCTATGCCGCTTGCCTTTCATGGCTATAGGCTCTATCTGATAAGTATTATACAGATTCTTTTCCGAATTTTCAATAAATCATGGTTCTGCTTATCCGCCTTGATTGCCCACGCTTTGGGCGGGAAGATGTTTTACATCGCATAGCGTTTGATTACCCACAAACGCATTTTCGGGGTGTCCCATCGAGGAATGCGGACACCCGTCTCACAGGGTTTTCACGCAGGGAAAGCCCGCACAAATAACTAAGGCAGCACCGCACAATTCCCGCCTTACGGCTTAAGCACCGCTCCGGCGGCTGCGGCACTTAGAATTATGCGGTATTGCCCCTGGAACCAGAAAAGCCCCGGCCTTTTCTGGCCGGGGCTTGATGGTTGCGGAGCAGAATGTGATCTGTTCGCTTCCGCTGACAGGGATGGCAATCCGCTTAGGGTTCCACCCGCACCGTCAGGCGGGAGGCGTGCAGCCCACCGTGGTATACCCGGTTATGGGCCACCACGGTCCGGGCGGAAGCAAAACCTTCCCGGGTGTTGCTGTTGGGGAAGATGAAATTCTTGGCGCTGGAGGTGACAGTCACCCGGATGCGGTGGCCTTTCCGGAAGCAATTGGACAACTTGGTGGTGCGGATCTTCAGGCAGACGATCTCGCCTTCCTGCAAAAACTCCGACCGGGCAAAGCCATTACGGTATCGGGCGCTGAGCAGGCCATCCGCCAGTTTGATGGACCTGCCGTTCTCATCCACGTCGGTAACACGCACCACAAAGTCGGTATCCGGCGCGTCAGAAGAAATATACAGCTCCGCCGTCATATCACCGGTCAGAACCAGGTCTTCCTTCAGCACAGGGAGGTGTAGCACAGCAGGTCCTGACGCAGTTCCTCCCGGGTGTAGTCCTCCGGCACTTCGATCTCGTTCTCCGACATATCGATGATGTGCTGGGACGGATTTTCGGGGTCATAGGCGTAACCGTCGCAGTTCTCCCGCTCCGGCTTGGCAAAAGTCAGCCGCCCGTCCCCGGCAGAGGTGTTGGCATGGCCGTCACTATCCAGATACAGGTGGGTGACCCGGGTCTCGGGCACTGGCCAGTTTTCGGCGGTCTTCCATACCTCCTGGCCCAGGGTGTAGTATTCTACCGGGGCAGTCTGGTCGATGCCGTTGTCCACTTCCTTGAGGTGATGCTCAAACCATCGGAAATACAGCCAGTCCAGATCAAAGCGCAGCGCCTGGCTGCCGAAGGATACCCCGTGCATGTCGTACTTACTGTTGCCGCTGTGCTGCCAGGGTCCCAGAATGACCTTGCGCATGCCCCGAGGGAAGTCATGGACCAGTTCCAGGGCTTCGGTGTACCCATGCCGTTGTCGTCAAACCAGCCGGACTGAATCAGCGCCGGGATCTGCGCCCTGACGGAGCGTTCCTGCCAGTTGGACATACGCCAGAAATCGTTGTAGTCACTGGGTTCCAGCACCGTGTGATGAAGGGCACATCGTACCCCAGAGCCTTTTTCGGCAGGTCGGTCAGGGGGCGGATGTTCAGCACTTTCTCCCAGTCATCGCGTTCCATCAGCTCAGGGTGGAAGGTTTTCTGAGACACCGCAAAGGCCCAGGCCAGCATGCCCGAGGTGAAGGACCCACCCCGGCGGGGCAGATCCACAAAGGCGCTGCCCGCGCAGACTACGCTGATCAGAGCTTTCAGGTGGGGGTTGCCGCTGGCAGCGGCCGCCCACTGTACATAACCCAGGTAGGACCCGCCCACCATACCGATGCGTCCGCTGCACCATGGCTGGGCGGCGATCCAGTTCAGAGTGTCGTCGCCGTCCTCCACCTCGTGGTAGTTGGGCAGCCATTCGCCTTCACTGGCGTTTCTGCCGCGCACATCCTGTACTACCACCGCGTAGCCGCGCTGGACGTAACGGTAGTATATCTCACAGCCGTCCTCTTTGCCGTAGGGGGTGCGTACCAGCACTGCGGGCACCGGGGTACTGCAGTTTTTAGGCAGGTATACGTCGGTGGAAAGATGTACCCCGTCCCGCATGGCACCGGGAAGGTCTGCGCATGTTCTACCGGGAACAGCTGTTCCTCCGGCCAGGTCGAGCGCCACAGGCGCAGGATGGTCTCCTCCTCGGCACCGGTTCCACCAGCACCGTGACCATCTCCCGGGCAGGCAGGTGACGGCGATCAGCGCCCTTCCTTCATCTGTTTGTTGTTGGGGAATTTTACATCCCGCTGCAGGTAGCTGCAGCCGTCTTCGCTGGTGTAACGCTCGCCGCACAGGGAAACTTCCCCGGTGCCATGCAGCCCCGACTCGTAATGGGACAGGTTCTGCCCAGGGCGGCAAAGTCCATCTTCACAAAGAAACGGTAAAAATCCCGGTCCTGTTCAGTCAGGTCCTGCCAGTCCAGCAGCGCGCCGGTATGCACGTCCAGTTTCCGGATCTGGGGTGTGCCGTCGCCCAGCCGCAGTCTGCCGTACAGGATGCCTGAAACATATAAGTCAAAATTACGCATTTCCGTTTCTCCCGTTTTCCGTTTAGGCGCCGATGAAAGCACGGATGGCATAGCTACACCGATGCCCACATAGTTGCCCAGGGCACCGGCCAGTACGCCCATGAGCAAGCCGATGTTAATAAGGGTCTTCCACTGGGCGCTGGAGGCGATGAGGCGGCGGTGGGGCCATCCGAGATACAGCCTACGATGGACAGCAGCACATACTCAAAACGGACTTTCAGCAGCCGGGTGATGACAGGTGCAGCAGAATGGAACAGGCGATGACACAGAAGCAGAACAGAGTGATGTAGAAGGTGGATCCGAAGAACTGCTTCAGGTCCACCGCAAAGCCGATGGTCACCAGGAACAGCACCGCTACGAAAAGGCCCAGGTCAAAATTGCCGCGCAGCTTGCGGACAGCCGGCACCTGTGCCAGGATGATGGAGAAGGTGGTGATAAGCAGGATGCGGCCTGCACTGCGGAACCCTTCTCCGAATACCATCGAGGAGATGCTGGTGGCAGCCCACACGGTGCCAAAGCCGATGGCCAGCAGCCAGGCGATTTCCTGGATGGACCATTCCTTGGAGGTCATCAGTTCCTCGTGGTTGCATCCCCCAGCAGCTCCGACTCGCTCATTTCATAGGGCCACAGCTTTTTCAGCCATTTGGAACTCTTGTACAGGGCGGGGGTGGCAAACATCAGGATCAGCGTGGGGATGCCCACCACATAGTCGGCGGCATTGGCCGAGGCGATGGTGTTCTTGCTGGCATCCAGGCCTACAGCGATGGCGGTCAGGTTGGAACTGCCGCCGGTGTAGGTGCCCACGAACATACCGGCCACCTTCCAGCCCTCGTCGATTTTGTTGGCGAACAGTACGCCGAACACCAAAGCTGCCACGCAGACGCTGAATATGGCCGAGGCCAACGCAATGATCGGTTCCTTGGATAATTTGCGCATCTGTTTCAGGTCCAGGCTCAGCAGGCAGATGGAAACGGACAACGGCACGCAGTAGCCGCTGATGGCATCATAGGTAGGGCTGGAGGTAGGCACGATCCGCAGGTTGGACATCACGATGCCCATGACGATAACCGTCAGGGCCGGGCCCAGCGTTTTTGAACACCTTGAACCGCTGCAGCCAGAATCCCAGTGCAACCGTGGCGACCATGATGAACAGGAGCGCGCCTTCGGAGGAAAAAATCGTATTCGCCATAATATACCTCTCTGCGGGGTCCGCTTAAAAATCAATATCGATGCCAAGGCCCGGTTTGTCGGACAGGGTGTAGACGCCGCCATTCACGGCAAAACCTCCGGGCATACCCATCTCGGGGTCCACGGCGTACATAAAGCTGTCGCAGTCCGCTCGGTGATGTTCTGCTTGGCGGCAACCAGACTCACGCCGGCAGCAATGGCCACCTTGGTCTCCAGCATGCAGCCCACCATGCACTGTACATGGTTTGCCTCGGCAATGGCGTTGATCTTTTCCGCCGGGTACAGGCCGCCGCACTTCATCAGTTTGATGTTGATAATGTCTGCAGCATCGATCTTGCAGGCCTTTGCTGCGTCGATGGGGGTGTGGACAGACTCATCCAGCATGACCTTCAAGTCCACCTTGGAACGCACAAAGCGCATACCGTCCAGATCCCAGCTGGGCAGGCACTGTTCCACCGCTTCCACGCCCAGCTCTTCAAAGGCTTTCAGGTGCGCACCGCATCGCTGACCGTGTAACCCTGGTTGGCGTCCACACGCAGGCGGATGTTGGGGCCCACCGCCTGACGGATCAGGGTCAATGCCTGAATATCCTCACTCGGGTTGATGCCGGCCTTGATCTTCAGAATGGTGAAGCCATCCTTTTCCACCCGTTCCCGGGCTTCGGCGGCCATGGCTTCCGGTGTGTCAATGCCCACCGTCATGTCCGTGACGATCTGGTTCACGCTGCCGCCCAGCACCTTGTACAGAGGCTGACCCATCAGTTTGCCCTTGATATCGTACAGGGCAATATCCACCGCGGCCTTTGCCGAGGTATTGCCTGACAGCAGGCGGTCCATCATCCTGTGGATGCCCTCAACATCGAGCGGATCCATGCCGATCAATCCGGTGCGGAACAGTTTCAGCGCTTCCAGAACGGTGGCTGCGCTCTCGCCGGTCACCGGTTCAAGGGCGCGGCCTCACCGATGCCCCACAGACCTTCGTCGGTGGAGATCTTCACCAGCACATTCAGCGAATGATCCTGTACCGCAAAAGCAATACGGAAGGGCTTTTTCATGGGGATACGGATGGTTTCTACCTTTACATCTGTGATTTTCATAGGGTTCCTCCTGCACAATAATTTTTATAATTTTTATAATTTTTTTATAAATTTTACTATTTCTAAAATTTTTGTCAAGAGCTTTTCTGCTTTTTCACATTTTTCAGAGCATTTTGTAAGATAAGCAAGAAATTATCTGATTTTCTTTGTAAAAGATTTTATAAATATCGAATTTTTTCTTGCTTATTTACGTACAGGGCATTTTGTGATATACTGTAAATAAATTTTTTTGCGAAAAAGCGGGAGGTCTTATGCTGGGCGAACATGTTCGAAATATGCGGAAAAAGCGGGGAATCACCCTTAAGGAACTGGCCGAAAAGACTGGTTTGTCCATCGGGTATATCTCCCAAATCGAGCGCGATCTCACCGACCCGTCCCTGTCCACCCTGCGCAAACTCAGCGCCGCTCTGGACATTCCCACCTATCTGTTTATGGGAGGTGAGAGCAGCACCGGCCTGACAACCCGTCAGGCGGATATGATGATCCTCTCCCAGCCCAATTCCAATGTACGGTATCATCTGCTTACGCCCATGCCCAACGGAAATTTTGTACCTCAATCGTTGGTCATACGCTTTGAGCTGGAACCCCACTGCAAGGACGGCGACCTGCCGGTGATCCATCCCAGTGAGGAAATCCTGCTGCTGGAGCAGGGGCAGCTGGATGTACTGGTGGAGTCCAAGACTACCCGCCTGAACGCCGGAGACACCACTGTGGTGCAGTCCAACCTGCCCCACATCGTTTCCAACCCCGGGGATACCACAGCGGTGGGACTGGCTGTGTTCACTCCTGCCATTTGGTTTCCCAACAACCGGCGCAGTTTTAACCGCGGTGACGAAACCTGAATCTTCGCATAGGAATACCAAAAAGAAGTACCGCTATTGCCTGTACTTCACTTTGCCGTTTTAGGGTCAAAGTTACCAGAATGTTACCACTTTTGCCATAAGGTAGAAAAAAGCTCGTTGAAACTTGTCGTTTCAACGAGCTTTCGCCTTTTACTGCCCGGCCAGCGCGATCTGCTCGCGGGTGATGGGCAGCTCATAGAACCGCTTGTGGGTGGCGTGGTAGATCGCATCTGCCACGGCGGGCAGCGGGGTATTGATGACCACCTCGCCGATGCTCTTGGCACCGAAGGGGCCGGTGCCCTCGTAGCTGCTCTCAAATACGACATGGATATGCCCGATGTCGTTGCGCGCCGGGATCTTGTACTGCATCAGCGAGTTTTCCCGCGGCATGCCGCGGTCATCGTAGGTGACATTCTCGGTCAGCGCCATACCGATGCCCTGCAGGATGCCGCCCTCGGCCTGCACCCGCGCAAGGTTCGGGTTGACCGGTGTGCCGCAGTCAACGGCTGCCTCATAGCGGATGACCTGCGCCTCGCCGGTTTCCAGATCGACCTCGACCTCGGCCGCGCCCACCATGAACGGCGGGGGCGAGATCTCCGAGCTGTGGGTCACGACTGCTCCAGCGCCGTATTGCTGCCGCACTGGGAGGCTGCGGCGATCTGCGCCAGCGTGGCGCGCTGCGTGCCGTCCTCGCTTGTCACGGCATCGCCCGCAAAGACGACCGCCCGCTCATCAAGGCCCAGCAGCCCCGCGCCGACCTGACAGATCTTCTGCTTGAGCTGCTCGGCGCACTGCTCAACCGCCTTGCCGGTGACATAGGTCGTGCTGGATGCGTAGGAGCCGGAATCGTAGGGCGAGGAATCGGTGTCCGCGCCGAGGACCGTCACATTGTCGAGCGGGCACTCCAGCACCTCGGCGGCGATCTGCGCCAGAATCGTGTCGCAGCCGGTGCCCATGTCGCTGCACCGATTGAGAGGGTATAGAACCCGTCATCGTTGATTTCAGGCTGGCGCTGCCCACATCCACACTCGTGATGCCGGAGCCTGCATCGCCATGCCCATGCCCACGGCGCGCACTTTGCCGTTACCCATGTCGCGCACGGGGTATTTTTC
>ENA-OQIO01000769-OQIO01000769.1-human-gut-metagenome-genome-assembly--contig:-NODE-769-length-16445-cov-2.241145_pt1 | contig 16445 bp, 19 predicted proteins | sample MGYA00242573_ERZ504737 | MGnify/ENA primary metagenome ERZ504737 (study PRJEB26092, sample SAMD00036203) | human gut metagenome | host: Homo sapiens | study: EMG produced TPA metagenomics assembly of...
GCCGTGCTTCGGAACTACGGACAGAACCTACAACAACGCAGTCACGCTCACAAAGAAGCTGGGTGCGACATTAAGAGAGGTAAATATCAGAAAAGCAGTTTCCACCCACTTCGAGGATATCGGACATGATCCGGCGATCCATGATGTGACTTACGAGAACTCCCAGGCAAGATACCCGCACCCTGATCCTCATGGACCTTGCGAACAAGACGAACGGCATGGTCATCGGAACAGGAGATATGTCAGAACTGGCACTCGGATGGGCAACATACAACGGGGATCATATGTCTATGTATGCAGTAAACTGCTCCGTACCAAAGACATTAGTTCGTTACCTTGTACTTTACTATGCAGAGACAACAGAGAATAAGAAATTATCAGAAGTACTGATGGATGTCCTAGACACACCAGTAAGTCCAGAATTACTTCCACCAGTTGACGGAGTCATTTCACAGAAGACAGAAGACTTAGTCGGACCATATGAACTGCACGATTTCTTCTTATATTATATGTTAAGATTCGGATTCCCAAAATCCAAATTATACCGCATGGCAAAATTAACATTTGACGGTGTATACGATGATGAAACGATCAAGAAATGGCTGGATAAATTCTATTGGAGATTCTTCAGCCAGCAGTTTAAACGTTCTTGCCTGCCAGATGGACCTAAGGTTGGTAGTGTAGCAGTATCACCTCGAGGAGATTTAAGAATGCCAAGTGACGCAAGTCCAACGGCATGGATCTAAAATAAATAAAAGTCAGTTGCAAACGCGCTTTCGCTCGATTCGCACGTAGCGGACACTAAATTCGACAGCGACGAATACTCGTCACTGCTCATTAAGTGCCGACGAGCTCCTATGTTTTTCAACTGGCTTTTATTTATTTTAGTGAAAGTTTGTTGGTAAAAATAAAGAACATAACTTGTTTTAGGATATGTGAAAATTTGTTGGAATTATAAATAAATTTCGTTATAATGATTATATATTACGGAAAGAAAATGCGAAAAAGAGGAATGAAAGAACAAATATGAATCAACAATCGAAAAGAAATCTAACCAATAAGATCATAAGCTTAGCAGGAATCATGGTTTTTGTTTTTTTTATAGCAATCTATGTCAGTGCATGTTCAAATTATCTGAAAGGAAATAGAACAAGAAGAAAATTATTCGGGGCGACTTATATGACGATGAATAATGAATTCTATAAAGTGGTCAATAACCAGATTCGCATGCAGGTTGAGAAGAATGGAGATGAGATGATCACATTGGATCCGGCACTTGATCAGAAGAAGCAGAATGAGCAGATCAAACAGCTGGTTAAACGAAAGGTAGATGCAATCTTTTTAAATTCAGTCGACTGGAAAGAAGTAGAGTCTGGATTGAAGGCAGCGAAGAAAGCGAAGATTCCAGTGATCGTTATCGACTCACAGGTTTATAGAAATGATCTTGTCACAATGACGATCGTGTCAGATAACTACAAAGCAGGTGTTTTATGTGCAAAGGAAATGATGAAGCAAAAAGATCATGCGAATATTGTATTGTTAACACATAATGCAGCAAGATCTGCGGTAGATCGTATCAATGGATTTACAGATACGATCAAGAAAAATAAAAACTATAAGATCCTTGCATCTGCAGATACTCAGGGACAGATCGAACGTGCACTTCCCAAGGTAGATAAGATCATCGAAAAATACAAGAATATTGATGTCGTCATGGGATTAAATGACCCGGCAGCGATGGGAGCTTTAGCTGCTCTTGACAGTAAGGGGGCTAGAGAAGGTGTTCTCGTATACGGAATTGATGGATCTCCAGAAGGAAAGAAACTGATCAAAGAAGGTATGATGACAGGAACAGCAGCACAGTCTCCCAAACAGATGGCAGACACAGCGATCAATGCAGCATACAAGATTTTGCAAGGGAAAAAAGTAGAGAAGAAAAAGGTAATCTCTGTTCAAATGATAACAAAAAAGAATGTAGAGCAGACTGATATTAGCCGTTGGCAGTAAAGAGGAAATGATATGGATCGAAAAAATCAAAATTTATATTATATCAAGATTCTGATGGGAGTCATAAATTTCATCATTTTATCCTTCCTTTCTGCAGTTTTTATTTTAACATTAAATAAGATCAATTGTGATTTTGAAGCAAGGAATTTCTTAGAGAATATCACATATCTCCCAAACGAACCAGTGACATCAACAGTGTTGATATTTATTGCTTTTTTCTTATTGTTAGGCATTATAGAAATTCGAAGAAAACAAAGAAAAAGGCAACAGGTATCTGTGATCTTATATGCAGCAGAGATTTTGTTATGTCTGATCATTATTAAATTTGTTTATGTAAATTATAATGGAATCATTCTTCTTGTCATTGCAGATATTGTAACGGATATCAAAGATAAACACACTAGGGGAATTTTCTTTGTCATCATGGGAATGATATATTTATTCTCAGACTACGATATCATATCAATGTTTATAGATATGATATCGTTCCAACAATTTTTGAGTGTATACCCGGCGAAAGTCAGTATGATGATCCAAGGAACAAGAAATATACTAGTTGCATTGAATGCGATCGCATTTTATTGCATACATGATCATTTTGATGAGAAATCAGATGAAAGAGAATGCAAGGATTGGATTGTTAAACCTTCAGCTTCAGACAGCCAATATACGTTTAAAAGAAATGAATGAACAGCTGAAGGACTATTCAGAGATGACAGAGAAAATGGCGGAGACAAGGGAACGAAATCGAATTGCCAGAGAGATTCATGACACACTGGGGCATACGATGACTGGACTGTCTGCAGGAATTGACGCATGTATCGCGATGATCGATTTTTCTGTAGATGCAACGAAAGAACAGTTAAATAAAATATCACAGGTTGCAAGGCAAGGAATTAAAGATATTCGAAGATCGGTCAATAAATTAAGACCAGATGCCTTAGAGCATAGTGGATTGCAAGAAGCTTTAGAAAAGATGATCAATGAGACGATGCAGGTATCAGATGTTAAGATTAATTATGATTGTCAGGTAGAGGTCTTGAAATTCAATCAAGATGAAGAAGATATGATCTATCGTGTAGTACAGGAAAGTATTACAAATGCGATCAGGCATGGAAAAGCGAAGCAGATTGATGTAAACTTATGGAAGGAAGATAAGTGGCTCAATCTAGAGATCAAAGACAATGGAATCGGATGTGAAGAGATTCATACAGGATTTGGATTGATCCATATCGAAGAGAGGATCAAGATGTTAAAAGGAACTGTAGAATATGATGGAAGTAATGGATTTAAAGTCACAGCAAGAATACCGATCAGATGGGGTGAAAAACTATGATTAAAGTAATGATAGCAGATGATCAGGAACTGATCAGACAAAGTTTACAGATCGTACTTGAGATGAAAGAAGGAATCGAAGTTACTGCAACTGCCAAGGACGGAAGAGAAGTCATTCAGGAAGTCAGGAAAGACAAGCCAGATGTTATTTTAATGGATGTGCGTATGCCAGAAATGGATGGAGTGCAATGTACACAGATCATCAAAGAACAATATCCAGATGTCAAGATCATTATTTTGACAACGTTCGATGATGATGAGTATGTATACAATGCATTAAAACATGGAGCAAGTGGTTATCTGTTAAAAGGAATTTCTATGGATGAATTAGAAAAAGCGATCAATACAGTACATAGCGGCGGGGCATGATCAATCCAGAAGTGGCAACAAAGGTGTCGATTTCTTCTCTGAAATGGCACAAAGCAATTATGATACATCAATTCATGCACAGAATGTAGAAGAGATCACAGATGCAGAATGGGAGATCATTAAATTAGTCGGAAGAGGCATGTCAAATAAAGAAATCTCGACGGAACTAAGCCTTTCCGAAGGAACTGTACGAAATTATCTCAGCACGATCTTAAGTAAACTAGACCTAAGAGACAGAACCAGCTTGCAATCTGGGAAGTACAGTCAGGTTCAGCCAAATACGGGAGAAGATAGATGAGACAGAAACTAGAAAAATGGTGGAAACGAATCATTGCTGTTGGATTGGTCATAAGTTTATTATCTGTTGGTTTTGTGATCTATCCCAAACAACAAAAAATTGTTTTAACCTTTGGAATGTTCGCAGGAAACAAGTGGGATGTTCCAGATGATAATTGCTATCAGATGATCGATCAAGTAATCAAAGAATTTGAAAAAGAATATCCGAATGTCACGATCAAATACGAAAGTGGTGTGATGAAAGATGATTATTCAGAATGGCTGTCACAAAAGGCACTAAAAGGAGATCTGCCAGATGTTTTTATGGTCTTGCCAGAAGATTTTAGCACATTTTCATCCGTAGGAATGTTAAAGAACTTAGACTCCTATACAAAGATTGATAAAGCGTTCAAAAAAAGCAACTATTATGAAGGAAGTTATGATGCTGGAACCTATAAGGGAACGCAATATGCTCTTCCATATGAAAAGTGTACCAACTTTGATGCTAGTCAATAAGAACACTACTAAAAAAAGAGCATATCAAAATGCAGGGAATCACTGGACTTGGGATGATTTTTATAAGATCTGTCAAAAAGTAACCAAAGATACCGATGGAGATGGCCGTTTAGACCAATTTGGTGTATATAATTATAAATGGAATGATGCAACTCTGAGCAATGGCGGAACATTGCTTAATCAAAGTGGAACAAAATGCAACTTGTCATCCGAACCAATTGAAAATGCAATCCTCTTTACAAAGAAGATTGAAAAAATATCATCTTTTCGAAATCTGACATCTGATGATTTTGATTCTGGAAATATTGCATTTCGTCCTATGACATTTTCAGAATTTAGAACGTATAAACCATATCCATGGAAGATCAATAAATACTTTGATTTCAAATGGGATTGTATCAGACTCCCTTCCGGACCAGATGGAGAGAATAAGACACAGTAGATAATCTGCTGATGGGAATCAGCAATCAGACCAAGCAAGGAGATATGGCATGGCAGTTTTTAAAGAAATTATGTTATGAAACAAAGACACAGCAAAAGATCTTTCAGTATCGTCAGGGAATCTCACCATTAAAAGCTGTGACGAATTCAAAACAAGCACAGCAGGTATTAGAAAAAAGCATGGGTGAGAATATGACAGATAAAATGAAATTGTTAGATGAACTCATGAACAATGCCTTGCAGATTCCAAAATTCCGAAGATACAATGAAGCCTACCAAAAGATTGACAGTGAGATGACAAGAATTCTTACAGATGAAGAAGAATTTGATTCCAATATCTTGAAACTAAAACAAGAGATTGATAAGCTTTTAAATCAGTAATAATAAGAAGATCAAAACAAACAAAACACAAATATGACATTTGTCACATAAAAAGGGACATTTGTAAATTGAAAGTCATGACAATTTACAGATGTCCTTTTTTGCGTGATTGGTAGAATAAGCTTGTAAATAAGAGATAGGAAAAAGAAAGGAGAAGAGGATGAAATACGTAGTATTAGTCAGCCACGGAACATTTGCACCAGGACTTCACAGTGTACTTAAGATGTTAGCTGGTGGAGAAAGAGAAGACGTGATCAGCGTCGGATTAGAGGACGGAATGAGTGCTGATGAATTCGCAGAGAAATTTAGCAATGCGATCAGCAAGATCACAGTAGACGATGAGATCATTCTTCTTGGTGACATTGTGGGTGGATCACCTCTTACAAATGCAATTGAACAGGTATCAAACAAAGGACTGATCGGTAAGACCATGATCTTTGGAGGAATGAACCTGGCAATGGCATTAACAGCAACATTAATGAAAGACGGCGTAGACACAGACATGCTAAAAGATAGCTTGATCAATGAGGCAAAAGACGCAGTGAAAGAATTTGTTATGACATCAGCAAACGATGATGAAGAAGACGATATTTAAATTTTAAGGAGGAAAAAAATATGTCAGTTTCATTTTTAAGAATTGATGACCGTATGATCCATGGTCAGACAGTAACACGTTGGTCACTAGAGTATCCATGCGATGGGCTGATCGCAGTGAACGACAAAGCAGCAACAACAGATGCACTTAAGATGGCATACAAGAGTGCCAGCACAAAGAAAACATTTGTTTGGACATATGAAGCATGGAAAAAGAAAAACCAGAAAGTATTAGACAGCAAAGACAATTACTTCCTGATCACAAAAGATCCAATCCAGATGAAGAAGATCTTAGTGGATGATGGATTTGTTCCAAGTGATGTAAAGAAAGTAATCGTAGGACCATGTAATGACAGACCAGAAGCTGTCAAACTTGGTAATAACCAATCTATTACACAGGAAGAAGCAGAAGCTTTAGAAGCAATCAGCAAAGCTGGTTATGAAATCGAATTTGCACTGATCAAAGAAGCGTCCATCGGAACATGGGACAAATTCAGAGGTCAGTTTGGATTTAACTAAAAAACCAATAGAGAGGAGAAACTATTATGACAATTAGTTGGTTACAAGCAATCATTTTAGGTATTTTTGCCTGCTTATCCAGTATGCCTGGTATGGGAGGTACAACCATTGGTAACTACACATTAGGAAGACCATTAGTTGCAGGTCTTGTCTGTGGTATCGTACTTGGAGATATTCAGGCAGGTGTTTTAGTCGGTGCGGCAATGCAGGTTGTATATATCGCATTGGTTACACCAGGAGGAACTGTATCAGCAGACGTTCGTGCCGTATCTTATATCGGTATTCCACTGGCAATGTTAGCATTAATTCATACGGATTAGATCCTGCATCAGCAAAAGGTATCTCCATGGCAACATCATTTGGAGCAATGGTAGGAACGATCGGTACAGTATTATTCTATGGAACAGCAACGATCAACCTTGTATGGCAGCACATTGGATGGCAGGCCGTTGAAAAAGGTGAATTCAGGAGATTATACGTTGTAGATATGGTTCTTCCATGGATTTCTCATATCATCTGCAGTTTCTTACCAGCAGTTGTAATGTGTAAATTAGGAGTTCCAGTTGTAGAAGCGATCAAAACAACATTACCAATGGATGGAATTGCAATGAAAACACTGTTTACAGTAGGTAGCTTGCTTCCTTGCGTAGGTATTGCGATCTTATTAAAACAGGTAGTAACAAAAGCAGTTGACTTTATACCATTCTTCTTCGGATTTACATTAGCAGCAAGTATGGGATTAAACCTTGTATCAGTAACAGTTGTAGCAGCAATGTTCGCAATTATTTACTACAACATTAAAATGGTAGGAATCAGAGCAAAAGAAGCAGCCTTAGCTTCTGGCGGTTCCTTTGACGATGATGACGAGGAGGATATTTAATATGGCAGAGAAAAAACTATCTAAAAAAGCGTTAAATAAATCATTCCGTAACTGGGCTTATGGAAACTTAACATGTTTCTCTCAGGAACATATGCAGACATTTGGTTATCTGTGTGCAATGCTTCCATTGGTAGAAGAGTTATATGATACAAAAGAAGAACAGAAAGAAGCAATGAATACATACACAGCTTTCTTTAATACAGAACCACAGGTTGGATCTATCATCGTAGGTATCACAGCTGGTCTTGAGGAAGCAAAAGCAAATGGAAATGAAGATATCGATGCAGAAGCGATCAATGGTATCCGTGCCGGTCTTATGGGACCTTTAGCAGGTATTGGTGATTCCTTAGTTGTAGGTACATTAATTCCTATCTTACTTGGTATCGCACTGGGATTATCAACAGGTGGATCTGTCGTAGGACCGATCTTCTATATCGTAGCATGGAACTTGATCATGGCATTTGGAATGAAGTTCTTATACTTCAAAGGATATGAACTGGGTGGAAAAGCCGTAGATATCCTGGTTGGTGAGCAAGCAACCGCGATCCGTGAAGCAATCGTTATGTTAGGAACAATGGTTGTTGGATCTGTAGCAGCAACATGGGTATCAGTAAAAACATCATTCCATCTTGTAAACAGTGCAGGAAAAGAATTCTTAAATCTTCAGAAACAGTTAGACGGAGTATATCCAGGATTCTTAACAGCAGCTTTTGTAATCTTCTGTTGGTGGTTAATGTCAAAGAAAAAAGTATCTCCAGTTGTTACAATGTTGATCTTAGTAGTTGTAGCATTTATCGGAGTTATGATCGGATTCTTTAACCCAGGATTAAAATACTAAGAAAGGAAGTGTATTATGACAACACAAACAAGAGCACAGCAGTTAAAAGAAATTGAATTTCAGACACAAATGCTTAATAACCTCAAAAAATGGATTCGCAATCTCATTATTCTATCTTCTATCGGAGTCATACTTGCGTATTGGGGACTAGGTGTCCAAAGTAAAATGCCATTTACAGTATTTGGTGTAGCTGGAGTGATCATTACGATCATCAGTGTGATACTTTGTGTTGTCATAGGACTTGGTATTAAGCGAGGAAGAGCAAACGTAGACAAGATATTACAATTAGTGAAAGCCTAAGCATAGAACTATTGTTTTTTGAGTGAAAAAGGACGATTATAGTTAGATCGTCCTTTTTTCTACAAAGAAAGGGAAAAAATATGAGGAAAGTTAGCCCAAGATTAGTAGCAATAATGATGGCAAGTGTAGTCAGTGTCACTTCTATCGCGCCAGTAACAGCATACAATCATGTAACTGTAAATGCAGCACAATTACAGCAGCAGGCGATAGATTGGACATTTACAGGGAATGGAAAAGTAGACAATGATAAGATCCAGTTATCAGGAGCTGGTGATAATATCGGTATCACAAATATCAAAAAAGAAGATAATTATGCGGTCAAAGCAAAACTGACACAAGGAGAAGAAGATGGAGCTGTCGGTGTGATTATGGGAGCAAAGGAAGCAAAAGATCCAAAGAAAGGTTCTGTAGTAGCCAATGTTACTCCATCTACTGGAGCCGTACGTTTGTTCTGTTTCCAAGGAGGACGCAACAACGATCTTCAGAAAGAAAAAGTATTTGATGAATTAAAAAATAAAGATACTTATGATTTTGACATTTCTGTAAAACAACGTCATTTGACAGTTAAGATCAATGGTGTAAAAGTCATCAGTATGGAGATCACAGATACGATTTTTGAAGGAAAGGTTGGTCTTATTTCCTTCAATGAAACAATGACAGCATCTGATTTTTCCGTGGAAGATATCGCGATTCCAAAAGCAACAGCACATTTAACAAATTTACAGGTAACAGGTGGCAACTTAGATAAGAAATATACACAGGATACAAATGATTATGCGATCACAGTGCCTAATACAGTTGATAAATTATCTATCACACCAACTGTAAGTGATAATGGAACAGTGACGATCGGTGAACAAAAAGCAGAAAATGGAAAAGCAACAGAAGTATCATTAAGATGGATCTCAGGAAATTCCTGTCACAGTGACAAGTACAAATGGTGCAGTAGAAACTACAACATTACATGTATTAAGAAATGTAGATGGTTCAGCATATACAGTGCCAACCAGACCACAATATCATTTTTCACAGGCAATGGGATGGAGCAATGACCCAAACGGAATGCTTTATTATAAGGGAGAATGGCATTTATTCTTCCAGCATAATCAGGCAAGAACGACATGGGGAGAGTTAGAATGGGGACATGCAGTTTCTAAAGATCTGATCCACTGGGAAGAATTGCCAAGACCATTAAATTATCAGGAAGATAATGGAGCAATGTTCTCTGGATGTGGAGTTGTAGATGATGAGAATACATCCGGTTTATTTGGAGATGAAAAAGGACCTGGAAAAGGTGGACTTATTGTGATCTATACACAGAACAATGAATTAAATGGCCACAGAGGACAGGATCAGTGCATCGCATACAGCAAAGATAACGGAAGAACATGGACAAAATATAAAGGAAATCCAATCTTAAAATGGGATGAAGATCATCTAAAAGATACAGCATTCCGTGATCCAAAAGTATTCCGCCACGATGGAAAATGGTTTATGGTACTTGCGGGAGGAATCTTAAGAATTTATTCTTCTGATGATCTGATTCATTGGAACATTGAAAGTACATATAAAGGAAGCGATGATATTGGTAATCCAGCAGGATTAAGAGTTGAAACAGAATGCCCTGATATGTATCCTATAACAGCAGATGATGGAACAACAAAATGGGTTATAAGCGAAGGAGGACGTTATTATCGCATCGGTGATCTCAAGAAGATTGATGAACATTGGACATTTGTACAGGATAAAGACAGCGACCGTTATGTCATGAACTTGGACCTCATTCTTATGCAGCAATGACATATTATATTGGTAATGGGGAAACAACCAATGGAAAACCAGAAAACCGAAGAATTATGATCAACTGGGCAAGTACATGGGCTGATGGATACTGCAATAACGTTGATAAAGTGACTGGACAGTGGGGATACAATGGATTCTTTAATCTTCAGACAGAATTAAATGTGAAGAAGATTGATGGTAAGTATAAACTAGTTCAGACACCAATTGACGAATACAAGAAATTACGAGTTAACGAAGCAGCAACCAAACTTGAAAATGTTACGATTCCAAAGAAGACAGAAAACAGCGAAAATCTGTTATCAGGAGTCAAAGCAGGACAATATGAAGTTGTCGCAGAACTTACACCACAGGCAGGAACAAAAGAAGTTGGATTCAAATTAAGAACAAACAAATCTGGAAGTCAGGAAACAGTTGTATCTTATAATACAGAAACAAAGAAAGTATCCATCAATGGAGAAAAATCTGGTACACATCCAGCGGGACAGCAGACAAAGAACATCGTATCCGATGCGATCGTTACAGAGAAAGATGGAAAAGTAAAATTAGATATCTTTGTTGATGAATCAAGTGTTGAAGTATATGGACAAGATGGACAGGTTACAGGAGCATTAGCAGTATTCCCATCTGTCAATAGTACAGGAATGGAAGTATATTCTGAAGGTGGAGAAACAACAGGAAATATCACAGTTTATCCAATGAAGAGTATCTGGGAAAATAAGATCACAGATGCAAACACAGCAACAGATCTATATATTAGTACAGACTCTGGAAGTGGAGAATATAATGTCGGAGATAAGATCAGTGTAAATGCTGCAATCTCTCCAATGAAAGCAGATCAGAAAGTAACATGGAAAGTAAGTAATAACAAAAGTAATAAAGTTAAAGTTATCAAAACAGAAGATGATGAACTTCAGCTAGAAGCACTAAAAGAAGGAAGTGTCACTGTTACAGCAACAACAGCAAATGGATTATCAAGAAGTATCGATCTATTTGTTTCAGCGGCAGACGATGGTATTTCACTTAGTGACTGGAAACAACATGGTGGTAAATGGGCGATCAGTGAAAATTCTAACAGTTGTACAGGAGAAGCTAGTGGAGATGCATTCCTAATGTCAGGAACAAAGATCAGTTCAGATGATTATATTTTTGAATCAGATGTTGTTTATCACAGTGGACAGGCATTTGCATTATTATTCCGCGGACAGAGTCCAGATTCTACCAGTGCATATGCAGCTAATGTAGACACACAAAGAAAAGGTAGTACAGCAAGAATCTTTACATTTGGAGGCGGAACCGGAGACATCGGAAAAGATGGAAATTATAACTTAAGCGAAGGACAGAAATATCATTTCAAAGTTGTAGTAAAAGGTAATCAGTATAAAGTGTATATTGAGGACAAGCTGGTACTGAATGTAAGAGATGTAAAAGTTGAGAATAATTACAAAGAAGGAAAATATGTTGGATTTAATGTATTCAACGGAAAAGTAACATTCCAGAATATGAAAGTCACACCATTAGAAGTGAAAGTTCCAACAGTTTCTGATAAACTTGCATTAACAGCAGGCGAGAAAGCAGTAATTACTGTTTCCAATATCGAGGACAACAGTTTCAACATCATCAAATACAAATCTTTGGACAAAACGATCGCAGATGTAGATGAAGATGGTAACATCACAGCAAAGAAAGCTGGAACAACACAGATTGAAACGCAGGTTACAACTTTTGGAAGAAGTTACACATACAAGACTCAGGTAACAGTAAAAGAAAAAGAAGTAGAAACTCCAAAAGTTTCTATTACAGCAACACTAAAAGGTAATGCAGGAAAGACTGTCACAACGATCAAAGATGTGAAAGCAGGAGATACTCTGCCAGCATGGAACAAAGCAAAATATAAAGCAGCTGGTAAGAAAGGTTATGTATTTGCAGGATGGACATACAATGGAAAAATTGTTACAAAGATGCCAGCCAGCGACAAGAATATTACATTAACAGCTAAATTTGTTAAAGTAACAGTTGGAAAAGCAGGTTCATTATCTGTCAGATCCAAAGCAGGAAAAGGTGTAGGATTTGTAGCAAGATCAACACAATCTGTTAACAAATATGGGGAAAAACGAGGATTTAGATTCCGTTATTCCACAAGCAAAAAGATGAAATCTGCAAAATACAAAACAACAGGTTTAGCGAAAAATGTTTATACAAAAACAGGTCTAAAAAAAGGCAAGAAATACTATGTACAAGTTCGCTATTACTACTATGATTCAACAAATCAGAAAGTATACGGAGCATATTCTAATGCGAAGTCAGTAAAAGCAAATTAAAAATGAAAAGCCATCTGGGATATTTCGCTCTCGCCAGATGGCTTTTCTTGCTTTATAATAATGGAAGAAATAGACAACAAAGCAGAGAAACGAAAGGATGCAGACATAATGAAAAAATATAAAGCAGTATTCAGTGATATTGATGGAACACTATTAAATTCAAAACATCAGATACCAGAAAATACAAGAAAAAAAATAAAACAGATCAACCAAAATGGAATTCCATACGTCCTAGTATCCGCAAGAATGCCCAAAGGCATGACAGCCATCAGAGCAGAATTAGAGGCAAAGAGTCCAATGATCTGCTACAGTGGTGCTTTAGTTGTTGATGAAGAAGACCGTCCTATTTACAGTGTGGCAATGCCACAAGAAGTTGCCATGAAGTTATGCAGAAGAGTCTATGAATTGAATTCAAAGATTTCGGTTAACATTTACACAAACGATGAATGGCTGGTAAAAGATAAAAAAGAATATTGGGCAGCGCAGGAAAGTGATATCACAGGCGTGATTCCACAAGAAGTGTCTTTTGAAGATGAAGAAGTCTACAAAGAAGTACACAAGGTGTTATGCATGGGAGATAAAGAAGATATTGCAGCGTTGGAACAACAGTTAGTAAAAGAATTCCCACAGATCAGAATTTATCGATCCAAAGATACCTATTTAGAGATCATGTCCATGAAAGCATCCAAATCCGATGCAATCCATATGTTAAAAGACCATTTTCATGTGAAACAAGAAGAGATAATGGCATTTGGTGATAATTTCAACGATATCGATATGATCAGATATGCAGGACTTGGAGTCGCCATGGGCAATGCCGCATATGAAGTAAAAGAGGCAGCAGATATTGTCACAGACATCAATGACAATGAAGGAGAACGCCAGATTCTGGATAAATATTTTAAATAAAATTTAAAACAAGAGTAATAGCAAGGGCCATAAAATAAACGTAATCTCAGAGATTAGACAGTTTATTTTATGGTTCTTTTTCTTATGAATAATGAATATTCATAAGAAAAGTTTGAAAAGTTGCAAAAATCATACTAAAATAGGTTAGAAAAATTGCAAAATTATCAAAAAAATGGTTGGAAAAGTTGCAAAAACTATGTAAAATGAGGTTAGAAAAGTTGCAGAATAAACAAAAAAGTGGATGGAAAAAATAAAAATCAGAGGTGATATGATGATCGATCGAGAAATGAAAACCACAATCAATAACTGGATTTTACAGGGAAAAGAGGCATTCCTATTAACTGGAGCAAGACAGATAGGAAAAACATACCTGATCAGAGAGTGTTTAAAAGAATCAAAATACGATTATATAGCACTCAATTTTATAGAACGTCCAGAACTAGTAGAACTATTTGAAAATGCTACAAATGCACAAGACCTGTTAATGCGATTGAGTCTGATCACGGATAAACAGCTAAACAAAGGAAATACAATTATCTTTTTTGATGAAATACAAGAATTTAAAGATATTGTCACAAGAATCAAATTCCTTGTAGAAGAAGGAAGTTATAGATACATTATGAGTGGTTCACTTCTAGGCGTTGAATTAAACGACCTAAGATCAGCCCCAGTAGGCTATCTAAGAATCGAAGATATGTATCCGTTAACAGTAAAAGAATTTATGAAAGCCGTTGGAATCAAAGAAAACATACTAGAAATGCTGGAAGAATGTTATAAGAAACAACAGCCAGTCGATGAATTTGTACACAAAAAAATGTTAGATGTGTTTTATCTCTATCTCATCGTAGGAGGAATGCCAGAAGCAGTTGCAGTATATACACAAACAAACGACCTTGCAAGAGTAGCAGCAGTCCATCAAAAAATTATGAGATTATATAAAGCAGATTTTACAAAATATGAAACAAATTACAAACTAAAATTAAGAGAAATCTACGATTCCATGCCAGGACAACTGGACAGCAAAAACAAAAGATTCAAGATTAACACACTCGGAAAAGGACTCAATTACGACAGAGTAGCAAATGATTTCCTATGGTTGAAAGATGCAGGCGTAGCAATTCCTGTATACAACATAAACGAACCCAAACTGCCACTGATTATAAGTGAAAACCGAAATTTATTCAAACTATTCTTCTCAGACGTAGGAATCCTGACCAATCAATATTCAGATCAGGTAAAAATAGCAATACTAAATAAAGAAAAATCAATCAACAACGGAGCCCTCTTCGAAAATGTAGTAGCACAAGAACTATTAGCAAACGGATTCAATTTATATTACTTCAACAACAAAAAACAAGGAGAATTAGACTTCGTCATAGAACTAGATGGAAAAGTAACTCCACTAGAAATAAAATCAGGAAAAGACTACAAAAAACACAGTGCCTTAGTAAACGTATTAAAAGACAAAAACTACGAGATAGAAAAAGCATACATCTTCTCAGAAGGAAATGTAGAAACAAAAGGACAGAAGATCTATATGCCAATTTACATGATCATGTTTCTAAAGAACACAGAATTAAAAAACACAATTTATAAGATAGATTTAAGTGGATTATAGAAAAGAGCATAAGTTATACTAATTTCAACACCCTAAATCAAAGAAGATTTCAAAATATATAATGGGCAGGAACCGTATGAACACGTTCCTGTCCATTATATATTTGAAATCTTCATTCACAGCATAAAGTGTATTGGTTCGAATTGTAAATATCAAGTATTGAAAATATGAAATAAATATAGTATATTAAAAACAGATGGGAGGGAATCAGTTCAAATGGCACAGCAAAAGAAAATAAAGAATCATATAAAAGCAGATCATATTTTAAAAAATTTCTGGAAAGATACTTCATCCACATCACACTTCCAGTAATGGATATAGATATTATTCGCATGAGCAATTAAATCAAGTTATGAATGTAAAACCTAATTTAGATAGAATTGTAATAGGTTATTGCAGAGTTTCAAGTAATAAACAAAAAGATGATCTGGAACGACAAATAGAGAATATGAAATTGTATCTTACTGCACAGGGCAAACACTTGTTGAAGATTTAGTTCAGATAATAACTGTATTTAGTTGTAAATTACAAGGCAAACGTGCCAATAAAGCAAGAAAACTTGTAAAAGAACTGATAGATGATGGTGGTGAAGAAGATGATAAAAACAATTCGAGTCATGCTGATCCCAAATAATAAACAGAAGACAAAACTCTTTCAATATGCCAATACTGCCAGATTCGCTTATAACTGGGCGTTAGGAAGAGAAAAAGAAAACTATAAAAATGGTGGTAAGTTTCTATCGGATAGTGATCTGAGAAAAGAATTTACACAATTAAAGAAAACAGAGGAATATTCCTGGTTAAATGAAGTTTCAAATAATGTAACAAAACAAGCGATCAAAGATGCTTGTCATGCATATAAGAGATTTTTCAAAGGATGTTCAAAGTTTCCTAAATTCAAAAGCCGAAAATTTTCTATACCATCTTTTTATCAGGATAATGTAAAGATCCAATTTTCAGATAGGCATGTAAAAATTGAAGGTTTTGCTGTTTCCAAAAAGAAGAATAAGCAAAAGATAAACTGGATCAGAACTTGCGGAAAAGAATCGGATACCTACGGATTGTAACTATAGTAATCCCCGTATTAGATATGATGGGATCAACTGGTGGATCACAGTAGGCATTGAATACGAAGACTCTGTTACCGTTCCATCCAATGATGGGATAGGGATCGATTTAGGGATTAAAGATTTAGCGATATGTTCTGATGGCAATAAATATAAGAACATCAATAAAACGAAAAAAGTTAAGAAACTAGAGAAACAAAAAACGCAGATTACAGCGTAGCATCTCTCGTTCATACGAGAACAATAAACAAGGAAAGGAATACTGTAAAACGAAG
>ENA-OQIO01000770-OQIO01000770.1-human-gut-metagenome-genome-assembly--contig:-NODE-770-length-16445-cov-1.963598_pt1 | contig 16445 bp, 17 predicted proteins | sample MGYA00242573_ERZ504737 | MGnify/ENA primary metagenome ERZ504737 (study PRJEB26092, sample SAMD00036203) | human gut metagenome | host: Homo sapiens | study: EMG produced TPA metagenomics assembly of...
TGGCGTACCGCACCCCTTTTTCCGAAGCGGTTTCGGGCAATACCTCAGCTTCGATGGCGGCGGTTTTACCCCGACTGAGGTTCATGGCCGTCTGCTTCAGCTGCATAGACTCAGCCCGGACCATGTCCTGTTCGGCGCGCACCTCGATGGCGGCTTCGTCAAACACTTTCTCGTCCCGCAGGCTGTAAGCCCGAACCACCGCTTTACCTTCCCGGACGGCGGTGATATAGCCATCCTGGCTCACGATTACGGCATTGCCGGATACCACTTGGTACCCAACCTGGTCATAGCTGCCTGCCGGCTCTACCTGCACATAGGCTTTCACCGCATCCTGCAGTCCCATGACCGAAGGAACATAGAGCAGCTGCAGGCTCTGGGGGTAGTACATTTTCCTCTGCAGGGATCTTGCTGCCCTTGTATACCTTCACATCGTCGATGCTGAACTCCATCTTATCGCCGGTACCGCTGTGGATGTCCAGTCGGTTCACATAATCAATGGCGTTGCGGTTGGCAATGCCGGAGCCTACCAGATAGCCGTTCATGTACACATCGGTGGTATTGGCCTTGGCGGTGCCGTTGTTCGGGGTGATGATGTAGGTCACATCCACCCAATCACCGTAGTTGCCCACCACCTTGTCCGCATTAAGAGAAATAGGGGTATAGGCATTGGTGAGGACATAAGTCAAATCGGAGAAATTGCCTAAGGCGCCCTTGGCGGCGTTGCGGACACGGAACAGCTCGGTGGTATTGGAATACCAGCTGTCCGACCCCGGCCGCCACGGCATACATACAGCCAAAAGTGAGATCTCCCGCCTTGTGTTCCCCCAAAGCATCGATCCGCACCCGGAAAGATATCGTGGTGGTGTCGGTCTGGGGCTGGAATACAAAGGAAATTTTACTGGTGGCATTGTTGGAATTGTCCCGGAACCGGATTACGTTCCCCTCGGATTCCTGCTCCAAGGTCACCGATGTACCCTCGGCCGATTCCGGAATCACCTGCATAAACTCAGTGTTGAAGGCTGTATGCAAATCCAGCCCGCTTTCGCGGCCGAAATCACAGCTGTACAGTTTTTCCGCCTGTACGGCTTCCCCCTGCTGCACCGTGACATGACAGGTAGAAGTGGCGATGGAATTGTCCACACTGGTTGCCCGCACCACAGCGGTACCTTCCTTCAGGCCGTGACATAACCTTTGGCGTCCACGGCCACAACATCCGCGCCTTCCAGCACATCCCAGGTCACCGCTTTGTTGTAGGCTTTGATGGGCTTCACCGTAACGCTCAGGCTGGTGCGCTCTCCCGGCTGCAGCTGAATTTCACTGCTGTCGATGCGGATGCTTTCCACCGGGGTCTTTTCCACAGTTTCGCTGTGGGAAATACCGGAGCTGTACACCCACACATCGGAATAGCTTCCTCACTGGAATCTACCGAATCCTGGATGTAGTTGCCAACTTGAAATAGTACCAGGTATCCTTCCAAAGGGGGTCCGCCGCCACAAAATTGTGGGAAACAGTCATAGGTTCGTTGTCATCGGTATCGATGGTAACATAGGCAGTACCATCCACCACTTGGATCTCGGTGCGGTATTTTTCGCCCAGTGCCACCTCGGGATAGGCATAAGCAAAATCGGCGGAGGTTTTTTCGGTGGTGTTTTTCAGATACACAATCACACTGCCGGTTCCCTTGGCCTTATCGTAGGCATACAGCACCTTCACCAGAGGATTGGCGTTGTCACCGTTCTGCTCGATGCCGTGGATCTGGGAGGTGATCACCTTGCCGTTGGCCGGTACATGGGTGACCTTCTGCTCGGCCACAAGGGTATGGGTGCCCTGCCAGGTCCAGTTCACCGTTTTGTCCTTAGGTCCAGCATTTCCCGCATCTCGGAACGGGCATAAGTGGTGTTTCCGGTTTTGAATCCCTGTACCGGGCAGTGGAACACCACGGCGTCTTGTCCGTTTTCGTCAGTAGCCGCAAAGAAAAACTCACTGGTGTAGCCGTCCGCCAGTTCCTGTGGCGATTTTTCCAGCACCGAGCCGGGCTTGGTATCGCTTTCTACCGGCAGCTGCAATTTCCAGCCACCGGCCACGAAATCAATGCAGCCCAGCTCGCCCGGCGTTTTTTCGTCTTCACCGTCGCCGTCTCCTTCTCCGCTGTCCGTTGTTTTCAGGCTCACCCGCACATCGTCGATGTATGCGTGGGTCTTATCCATGCTGCCGGTCAAAAAGGAAATGTTGTCCAGACTTTCCATGACGATGTTTTCTGTTTTACAACTCATGGCAATATTCTCTCCCAACAACTCCCCGTCGGCATATACGTCAAAGGTCTTTGTTGCGGTGTCGATCACCGATTTCAGTTCGATCCATTTTCCACACAGATAAGCTCCATTTTTTACAGAGGGAGTTTTTTGGGAATCCCCTCCCCGGAACTCGTAGGTGCGGGAATCGCTGCCGGTGGTTTTAAACCGCAAAAACTCCCCTGCGCTGGAGGTGCTGCTGCTGCCGCTTTCCTCCTTGGAACCCGCCGTCAGGGCAATGGTGGACTTTCCCTCATCGGAAACCACATACAGCTTGTACTCCACCACAATCTCCCCGGCCTGTTTACCGATTTCAATGTTTGCCTTACTGGTTTCGCTGTCGCTGGTATCATTGAATTCCAACACGTGGTTTCCATCCATCTCGACCACGGAAACCCCACCGCTCAGCTTGACCCCGGCGCTCAGTTCGGATTCAAAATTCTCATCCAAAATAACCGTGTACTCCTCCGGCTCCTGGGCATACACCGCCAGGGGCGTGGGAATGCAGGTCATTCCCATGGCCACGGCCAGTACCGCACCCGCGGCCTTTTTCATTTTCGTATACAGGTTCACCAACACTCCTCCTTTGTTATACTTTTCTAGATAAAGGCCTGTCCGCCGTTGATCTGGATCACTTCGCCGGTGAGGAAGGATGCCTTGTCCGAAGCCAGGAACTCGATGACGTCGGCCACCTCCCGGGGCTCGCCCAGGCGCTTCATCAGGATGCTGTCTTTCCAGCTCTCCACCAGCTTGCGGTCGGTAGCAGCGTGGAAGGGGGTATCGATGGTGCCGGGGGAAACCATGTTCACCCGGATGCCGAACTCGGCCAAGTCCTTGGCCAGGGCACGGGAATAGCTCTGCACCGCTCCCTTGGAGGCCGCATAGATGGAAGCTCCGATACCGCCTCCGTTGGTCACTGCAATGGTGCTGAAGTTGATGATGGAGGGGTTGGTGCCTTTTTTCAGCAGCGGCAGCGCTGCACGAGTGTTGAAAAACAGGCTGTCGAAATTCAGCGCCATTACTTTGCGCATAAAGCCAGTCTCCATCTCGGAAACCCGCTGCCGGCCGCCCAGGCCGCCCACGTTGTTCACTAACAGATCCAGATGATCAAACTTCTCGGCGATCTTGGCAAAGGTCTCGTTCACCTGCTCCTCGCTGGTGGCGTCGCATTTATAAAAATGTGCCTTGATGCCCTTGCTTTCCAGATTGCTCATCACCGTGTCCCGGCCTGCCTCGTCGATGCCGGTGACAATCACCTCATACCCGGCCTGGCCCAGTACCTCGGCCGTTTTGCCGCCGATGCCGCCGGTGGCTCCGGTAATCAATGCTGTTTTCATACTTAATTGCCTCCCATATGGTTTGATTTCAAACAGTAGCTGCATGCTGTAACGTACCTTTTCTCCCCTCGCCCGCACAAGAATGCTACGGCGAGTCTGGTTGACAGGATTATCCTTGGTTTTAAGGAGGAACAGCTCCTGTCCATTTTCCAGCTGCAGTTCTATCTTCATCCGCAGTTCGCCAAAGACAGCCCAGAGAACTGCTTTATCCCCCAAAACCAGCACCTTTTTGGTTTCCTCCACATGCTGGTAGCCATTTTCCGAAAAGCCCAGACTGGCATCCTCCAACGGCATCTCACATTCCAGCTGAAGCTGGGGTTCCAGATGGAATACATAATCGTATACCCCTGGCTTACCCTGGACCAGGAATTCATCCACCAGGGAATCCTCGGTAATGTGCAGGTTGCGCTGGTAATCAATACCCTCGTAGACATCCAATGCCAAACCCGAAAAGCTGTCTGCATCAAAGTGCAGGCACTTGCCCGGATGCACCGAAGTGATATCCTGGCCGTTCCAGCATACGGTATTATGAGACAAGGTCTTTCGATGCCACTCGTTGCACAGCCGGGACTGGTAACCCGCATTGGAAAGATCCCGAGAAATGCGCTGATCTTTATACATCACCTCGATGTTCATAATATCCGGATGGGCATGAGATTTGCCGTTGAGGCCATATTTCACAAACACATTCCAGTTGTTGTTGCGCAGCATGGCAAAGTTGGAGGTGGGGAATGTATTGGAGACATGGGCCACCGGCCGGTAATCGCTGTAATCAAAATCGATGTTGAACAGCAGCTGTTCCAGACACACTGTCCCGCAGCAGTAATAAGGCTCCGAAAGGGGCAGAGTGGTGCGAGGATTGGGGTCGTTCTCAATGATTTTTAGCAGATTGCCCACCTTGCTCTTTCGCCAAAGGCCCGGGCGGCGGTGTGATACACATAGCTGAATGTGCGCAGATTCAAATTGGGCCAACCGTCGTTGGGATTGGGCAGATACAGGTTGTCAAAGGCGTATTCGTAGGCTTTCTCAAACATCCGTTCAAAAATCGCTGTGCTCTCCTGGCCAAAATCATACCCGTAAATCTTGCTGAAGAGGAACAGATAAGAAACGCCTCCAACAAAAAGAAGTTGTAGTGGATGGAGCCTTTCGTACCAGAAGCCGTCGGCAGTCACACCCTCGGCCAGCTGACGCCGGATATTAAAGGGGCTGGTGAAGGCGTAATCGATCATCTCCTGATCCTTCATGGCAAGACCCATCACACCGATGGCAGCCAGCGACCAGCAGCTGATATTGTGGATCTCCACCGCCTGGGGAGCCAGCAGCCGGAACATCTCCCGGAAAAGCTTGCGGTGCACATTTTCCAGCCATTCCTGCTCCAGTTCAGGGCGCAAAATCTCAATGGTCTGGATAAAGCGGATAGCTACGATGGCCTCATTCAGGCCTGAGGCATCATTTTTCCGCATCCCCACTTCATGGTTTCGTAGCTGTCAAAAATCTTGTTTTCCTTGTTGTGCAGCACGAACTCATGGTAATGAGCCGCGTAAAAATCGATCACCTGCAAAGCGTAGTCCCGGTATTTTGTCTCACCGGTGGCCTTGTATACCGCAGCCGAAACCAGAGCCAAAACCACAGCCCGGTTGCGATAGAAGGTGACCCACACGCCATCCTGCACATCGTTGGAATATACCTTTCCGCAGATCTCACACCGGTGGCTGTGGGGCGAATTCAAATCAAAAATCAGCCTGCCGCCATCGTCATCACAAAAATAGTGGTGCCCCCATCGGCTCAGCTTGGCGGGCGAATCGCAGAAGGAGGGCAGAAAGTCATCTACGTCCTTCTTCATCGCCAGAATCGCCTGACGGTTGCGGGGCAGTTGTACCAGTTCACAGAACCGGTCGTTTACATAGTTCATAGTTGGTTCCTCTTTCTCTGCACAGCGTTTACAGCGAATACTCCGCCGTTTCTGCTCCATCCCTGGTCACCCGCAGACGCACCGGACTGCGGCCAACGCCGGCATCGTATTCCCCCACCGTCAGCTTGTATACGTTGCCGTTCCATTCCAGGTGAAGCATTCCCTGCTGGCAGCAAACCTTGGCCTCGCTGCCGGCAAAAGTAAAACACTCAAAGAATACTTGGCTGGTCTGGGGGGTCTGGGAATCGGTAGACAGGGTATGGATGCAGGTGCGGCACAGCTTGTCCTGTTCCTGGGTGGTCATCACACTGACCACCTGCTGTTCATACTGCCGCGTCTCTGTCGGTGCGCTGGAAAATACCTGGTATCGGATATCTCCTGTCTCCATGGGATACCGGTATCCTTTTTCCTGGGGACAGGGCAGCGGATCGGTGTTGCAAATGACCGAATAGATATGGCTCTTTTGGCTGTTGAAAATATCCGCAAACAGCCAGAAGCCCAAACCGTCGGTCACCAGCACCCGGCTTACCTCCTGCATCTGCATATGGCGGGGATACACCCCTGCTGTCTCGCCCCGGTAAACGGCCAGGTTTCCCTCTACCTTAACGCAGGAAACAAAACCGCCGTAGCTTTCGGGGGAAAAGTCTTTTCCCTCTTCCTTCTGCCGCTGCTCCACACTGGTCATATAGACGTCGTTGACGTCCTGGGCGTCGGTATATCTACCATCCACCAGCAGGACATTGTGGTTATCCGGCATCAGATTGCGGTTGTAACCGTCCTCACAGGTGAAATATTCGCCGCCGCTGGCAAAATATAGACAAATTGTCGGGGTGATGGTGAGACAAAGAAAACAGATCGATCCCCTCGTCTTGCAGGATCTTCCAGCCTTCCCTCCATTGCTTGGCGCCTCCCGGCGCGCCGCACTTGATGGAAAACACCCGGGCGTCCCGCTGCCAACTGCTGCGCAGAGCCAGCAGACCCAAATCCTCAAAATACCGAGCCAGGGGCAAATCGTCAAACTCCCGTTCTTCCACCGAGGGTCGTACCACAAAAACTCGAAAATCGCTTCGGGCAGAATTCCGGGCTTCACCTTGCTGTTGGCAGCTTCCTGAGCAAGGAATTCCTTCACCACCATATTTCCCAACTTCTGGGCATGGCCGTTGCGGTATTCCGCCGCTACCTTGTAGTAAACACAGACCGGATGGCTGCTGTAACGGTCGTGGCAGTCGCCGTAGTTCATCTGCCGGGTAAAATCACCGTTGCACTGGTACAGTCGATAATAAAAGGTGTTTTTCAAGTAGGGGCTGGATTGGAAATAATCGATTCCTTCCTGCACCTTCAGCAGATGAGCATAGACAAACAGCCACATGCCGCCGTAGCGCCAATAGGTGACGCCCTCGTAGTTGGAACCGTCCTCTGCCATCAAGTCAAACACCCGGGCAAAGTCCTCTTTGGCTTCCTTTATATATGTATCGGCTTCCTCAGCCTGTCCCTGCATGGCATAGCCGGCGGCAGCCAGCCCCGTCATGTTGATCCAGTTGTGGTTCTGGTAAAAGTTGGTGGACCAACCGCTGCCGTAGGTATCACGGCGATAGTCGAACATCACCTTAGCATGGTGACGGATCTTACAGAAGATCCGCTGCTTTTCCTCTTCGGAAAGATAGGGCTTCAACCAGTCGTACCCCAGAGAAAGGCCAAACAATATCCAGGACGCGGATAAATCTACATTTACCAGATGGGCATTTCCCCATTTTTCATAGGACAGCACCGTGTTCATAAACCGCTTGGCATCCTGCAGATACTGTTCGCTGCCGCTGAGTCGGTAGGCCAGGGCCAGGTTAGCAATTGCAATGCCCATATATGTTGTGCTCTCCTTAGGATGTTCCAGAGGCAGCTCCATCTGCTTGTATCGGTCGGCCTGTTCCAGCAGACGCTTGTACTGCATAGCACGACTGGTATCCAGCTGCAGGCAATAGGGTTTCAAATCACCGATAAATATCAATCGATTCACCTTCTTTTACTTACATACCGTAGCAGAACCGGTGCGGATTGCCCGCAGTTTGTCTGTCAGGCCGGTGATGGCACTGTAAAACAGAGTATATAGGGTGGCAAATCCGAAGGGTTCGCCAGCCACCACCACCGTTTCTGGGGACAGCCCTAGCAAACCGACTAGAAACAGGTTGATATTTTGGTAGCTGAGATATACCAAAATCACCACCAGCATACTCAATCCCAAGTCGCCCAGTGTCTGCAAAGCCCGCTGCCAGCCCTTTTTGTTGCGGTACCTGTGGTTTACAATCTCACCGCCCCGCACGATGTCAAATACATTGTACGCGATGGGATTGTACACCACAATGGTAACAAGGCCGATACCCACTCCCAGGAAAAAGATCAGTCGATGGGACTGGTGTATCCCCCTGCCTGGGTACCGAAGCCAATCATAAAATAGCACATGCCCACAATCCACCAGCGCAGCAGCGTGGCTTTGGCATTGTCTGAGATTTTTTTGCGACGAGTATGCTTTTTATCCATTTTTCCTTACCTTTCCGTATGCTTTCTGCATGTGTCGATCAAAAGCAGAACACCGGACAGAGCGAACATAGCCATAAGTGCCAGGCTAAACCATACTGCCTTGTATACCATGGCTGGTTCCAGCGAATTTTGGGTACGGATAGCTGTTTGATAAATAGATACCAAGTCTGCCCCCATGCCCACAGTGGCCGCGCACAGAGCGATAGTAGCGTATCCCGCAAAGGAACGGCTCACATGCACTTGGGTGGATTCAAACAGAGTAACCAACCCCAACAGCACAAACAGAAACATGATGAATCCGCATATCTGATTTTCCAGCAGCAGCAGAGCGCTGGTGTGCACATAGGTGAAAATCAGATGCGCAATCGCTGCCACTGCAATGAGCAGTTTGGCCACTGTCTGGATATGGATGTTTTCTTTCAGTTCACGCATGGTCGTCACCTGCTTCCATATGTAAGATCGCTTCGCCCGTTTCGGCATCGAAGAAATGCGCCCGGGACATATCCGGCTTGAGATACAGCCGGCCGCCAAAGCAGGCCGATGTATCGTCGATACGGCACTGTACATCCTGCTGCTGAATCTGCGCGTGGATGATGAGATGGCTGCCCATAAATTCTTTAGCCACAAAATCCGCCTTGAAAGTACCATCGCCGGCCTCTTCTGCAAGGCTGAACACCTCGGGATGTAAACCCAGGATCACTTCCTTGGAGCTCCAGGCCTCCAGCTTGTGGGCTGCCCAAGGGGCGAGACGCAACCGATTTTCACCGCACACGAAGGTTTCCCCTTCCAACTTGCCGCGGATAAAATTGATCTGGGGCGAGCCGATAAATCCCGCCACAAACATATTCACCGGCAGTCCGTAAATTTCCCGGGGCGTACCCACCTGCTGCACCACACCTTCCTTCATCACCACCATACGGTCAGCCATGGTCATGGCCTCGGTCTGGTCATGTGTGACGTAAATAGTAGTCACCTTTAGGCTTCTCTGCAGCTTTACGATCTCGATGCGGGTGCTGTTGCGCAGTTTTGCATCCAGATTGGACAGCGGCTCATCCATCAGGAATGCCTTGGGATGACGAATGATGGAACGTGCCAGAGCCACCCGCTGTTTCTGTCCACCAGAAAGCTGCCCCGGCAGCCGGTTGAGATATTGCTGGATATCCACCGTTGCCGCCGCCTGTTGGACCTTGTCATAGATGGCCGTGTCCTTCTGGTGCTGCACCTTCATGCTGATACCCACATTGTCGTACACCGACAAATTGCCGTACAGCGCGTAATCCTGAAATACGATGGCAATATCCCGCTCCACTGGAGGACGGTTGTTGATCACCTTGCCGTCCAACAGCAGCTTGCCGGAGGTGATCTCCTCCAGGCCCGCCAGCATGCGCAGAACGGTGGATTTTCCACAGCCGGATGGTCCCACAAAGACGATAAACTCGCCGTCATCCACATCCAGATTGAAATCATGGATGGCATGAAACCCATTGGGATACACCTTGTTTACATTCTGAAACTGTATTTTTCCCATCTGTATGCCTCCATCATTTACTGGTTCGGATGTGCCAGCTGCTTCTGCAGCCGGCGTCGTTTGGAGCTTTTGCGCAGGCTGTTGCCACCAGCAGCAAACAACAAAGCCGCTCCCGCTAGGTTGGCGACCAGGATGATCTGCTCACGGTCATAAGGCTGTAGCACAAAGGTACCAGCACAAACTGACGAAGCAGCATATAACCGCCCACAATCAGACTAACTGCTGCCCAAGGTATTTCGTACACATTCACCTTCACCGCACAGGTAAACAGCAAGAACAAAAGGAAAATGTTCACGATCACCGCAACGCCCATCATAAAGGTAACCGGCATCACGTCCAGAATACTCACCACATACACAAATTCCAACAGGGTGGCCAGCAAGATCATGGCGTAGGAAGGCGCATCCTTTTTATAGAGGGTAACATATACCTTTTTCTCTTTTTCCGAAATATCCGGCTTCATATCAGGCGCCTCCCTTCTGCAGTTTTTTGTATCGGATATGGCTGAGCAGCAGCACCGCCGCAAAAGCTACGCAGACAATAATCTGCACACTATATATCCCGATACCCACCTGAAACGTAGTAAATTTGAGTTCATACCCGGTGATTCCGTCAGCGTACAGATACTGAAAATCCAGTCCCTTGTAATACGCCCAGATGGCGAGAATGTTGCGAATGGCGTTCACGGCGCCAAAGCAGCAGCAGCCCATATACACCGTCATCACAGCAGCCGCAAAGCGGTCCGGCACAGCTGTGCGGATCTCCAAAAGAACAATCATCAAAATACCGATAATTCCCACAATGGCCCACACCAGGATCTGCCGGTTGAATCCCTGCAGGATCACCTCGTAAAACTGGGCGATTTGTTTGTTTTGAGGCATTTTCAGTCCAAACAGGTCGTTGTATTCGGTCATGAATACCAAGGTGTACAGGAATACCACAATGGCCGTCACTGTGTATACGGCCGACAGAATAACCTGTCCCCGAAATATTTTTTTCATAGTCAAGCCCTCCATTGTTTGTTTCGGGGAGACCGAGGTCTCCCGAAACAGCACGCGCACAATTATTGGGCCGCGGTCATCACCTGATATGCCTGCTGATAGGCAGTAACATACGCATCCAGGTTTCTTGCTTCAAATGCAGCCAGATATTCGTTGTAATCGGCCGGAATGGAGATGCCGTTCGGAGCATTCCCCTTGGCATTGTACCGCACGATGTTGAACATCTCCTCGCTCAGATCTTCCATACCCATGGTAGTGGTTTCGGAAATAGCCTCCTTCTGACGCAGCGTCAAAGAGAACACAGGAGGAACCATCTTGTAATAGTTGGGGTTATCACCCTTGATACCTTCGCCCGCGTAGGTGGCAAAGTGTGTGGTGGAATTCTGCAGCAGCTCCCAGCCTTCAAATCCACGCTCGGAGGTATACTGGTATTCGAAGCCGATATCCTTCTGGTAGCCGATGGGAATCAGGCAACCCAGCCAGTCGCGCAGGAAAGTGGAAAGGTCGCCCTTGGCCACGGAAGCGCAGGTCTCCATCACCCAATCGGTGTACTGGGGATATTCCTTGCCATCGGGTCCGGTATAGGTCTCGTTTTCCTTCAGGAACATGGGCAGGCCGTAGTTCTGCAGGGTGGAGCCTTCTTCGGTGAAGAAGTAGTCCAGCAGAGCGCAGGAGCGGTACAGCTCAGCATCGGTGGCGGCAGCGGCTACAGAGATGGACCAGCCATCAGGTTGATGGCGCGGCCATTGTCGATATAATACTGCCACACGCCGTTCACCTTGGCCACCGGGGGCAGCACCACCACGATGTCCTTGTTAAGGGAATCAGCAGTGGAAGAAGCCTGCCAGTCAAAGGTGATAAAGCCATAAGCGGGCGCTTCGCTCTCGTCAGTGCCCCACAGGGTGCTGCGGAAATTGGTCTTGTTGGTCAGATCATAACAATCGGAATAAATCAGGCCCTCGGCCTCCATATCCGACAGGTAGCACAGCACATCGTACATACTCGTGGAGTAGGTATACTGCAGGGTACCGGTTTCATCGATATACCAACGGGAAGTATAGCTGTCGGCGTGTGTGCCTTCACACCGTCAAAATAGGTGGACAGACGCAGCAGATCTTCCCGGTAGGAAGACTGGCGGGTAAACATGGGCCACACGGTGTCCGCCTTACCCTGTGTCAGATAGGTGGGATTGGCCTTGATGCAGCGCATCAGCGCAATGAGCTCGTCGATGTCATAGGCTGCCTTTTCACCCAGAAACAGCTCAGAGGGCTTTTCGTAGTCATAGTTGTCATTGATGTACTGCACCATGGCCTTGGTGAGGGTCTCACCATTCTTCACAGCCAGTTCGTTCTGGATCTCAATGATGCTCTGATCAGTTTTCTTCGTGATTTCAACGCCTTCTTTAGGAGTCACGGTGCCGCCGTTGTCGCCTCCGCGGGTGTTGTCGCCCACATAGAAGCCATCGTAGTAGACTTCAAACTCGCCGTTGGTATCGTAAGCCGCGTTGGGATCATCCAGCAGCATAGTCACCCAAGACTGCCGCAGGCTGAAGCTGCGGGCAAAGTTGTTCAACTCTGCAATATAGGGTGCGTGGTAGATGTTGCCGTCATATGCAGTGATGGCGGTTTTTACATCGGGATTGGCATCCAGATAGGCCTTAAAGTTGGGCATATAGCCCTGGGCCATCATGTCGCTGAGATTGACGAATTTGCCTTCGGTGCCGTAGTACATCAGATCGTCAGCAATAGAGTTACCGCCAAAAATGTTGGCCTCGGAGAAGTTGGTGGTAGAGGCGATATCAATCATCTCAGTGGCTTTCTGGTCCTGGGTTGTGATATCGGTGAGTTCACAGTTAAGGGCCGTTTCCACATAGTCCCACATGGGTTTGAGCATACCGGCGGTGTACACGGTGCCGTCGGGCAGGGTCAGGGGGATTCCTGGTTGTAGGTGATGGTACGGGACTTGTTGCCGGCCGCATAGTTGATTTTGAGGCTTACCTTTTCGGTGAGGTCGGTCTTGTCCTCGGTGGACTGGGTCTGTTCGCTGCTGGCCGCAGATTCAGCCCCGGCGCTTCCCGCCTGGTCCACGATGGTGGAGCCGCACCCGGACAGGGTGGACAGCAACATGGTGCCCGCCAGCATAAAGCCGGCAAATTTTCGCATTTTCATTGTATCCTCCTTAATTTTTATTATCCTTTCACGCCGCCCATATTTACGCCTTTTGCAAAATACTTCTGGATGTAAGGATAGATAGCCAAAACCGGAATGATGGAGCAGATGATGATGGCATACGCCAGGCTGTCTGCCGAGTAGGACAGAACCACCGGCGATTCATCGTACAGCTTCTGGTAGTTTTCGATGAGCTGCCGCAGATACACCTGCAGCGGCTGCTGGTAGGGTCGGTGAGAAGCATCCGGGACCAGTAGTACCGTTCCAGCGGCTGATAGCGTAAAACAGCGTCACCGTTGCAATGCTGGCCGTGGACATGGGCACATAGATCTTGTAAAACAGCTGGAATTCGTTGGCGCCGTCCACAATGGCGGCCTCCTCCAACTCCTTGGGGATGCTGCTGAAATAGTTGCGCAGCAGAATGATGTTGTAGCCTGCACGCCAAAAGCCACCACCATGCCCCAGCGGTTATCCACATGCATGCTCTTATAATTCAGATACAGGGGGATCATACCGGCGCTGAACCACATGGTGAACACCAGCAAAAAGTTCCACTGGCGGCGGAATTTCAGCTTTTTCTTCTGCAAAGCATAGGCACCGGTGAGGGAAATACCCATGCTCCAGGCGGTGCCGATCACCGTGTAAAACAGGGTGTTGGCATAGGCAATCCAAAATCCCTTACTTTCGATGACCATTTCATAGGCCTGCAGGGTGATGTCCTTGGGCAGCAGGGTGATCAGACCGCTTTCGTAGGCCAACTTTCCGCTGATGGACACGCTGAAGGCGTATACAATGGGGTACAGCGTGACAAGGGCAAAGACAATCACCAGCAGATAGGAACACACCTTGAATATCTTTTCACTTTTGTTCAGTAATCCCATAATCAGATTCTCCTATTTACCACAGCGAAGTATCGGATATGTTGCGGCTTATGGAGTTGGCTCCGATCACCAGCGCAAAAGCAATCAGTGAATTGAACAGACTTACCGAAGCTCCCATGCCATAGTTGGCCGACAAAATACCAATGCGCTGTTCGAAGGTGGACAGAACGTCTGCCGTCACATACACGTTGGAGTTGTACATCAGCAGCACCCGTTCATACCCGATGGAGAGCATATTGCCTATGCGCATGATGATCATGATGATCAGGGTAGGGGCCATGCCCGGGAAAGTGACATACCGCAGCTCCTGCAATTTGTTGGCGCCGTCCACCTTCATGGCCTCATACAGCGTGGGCGATATGCCCATGATCGCCGCAAAATACACGATGGAGCTGTATCCGCTTTCCTTCCAGATGCCCACCGCTATGTACAGAGGCCGGAAATAGTTGGCCTTGGACAGCATGGACACCCCTTCCTCCAGCCATCCCATATTCTGAAACAGGGCTGCCAGCACACCGGTGGAATGAACACCGCTGTACACCAACATAATGGTGATGCCGGTAATGGTTACTTCGGAAAGGAAGTGAGGCAGATAGGTCGCGGTCTGGGTAGCCTTGCGGACAAAGCCATTGCCGATCTCGGAAAAAAGTACCGCCCAGAATGATTGGTACCGGAAATCCAAAAACCAGGCTGTAGGCGTTGATCACAAAGGTATTGCGGAAGGCCTGCCAGAACTGTTCCTTGTTGACGCCGGCCACCAGATTTACGAAGTTGTCGATGCCTTTGAACTCGCCTCTACTCAGATGCCCAGACTAGAATCGTACCGTTTGAAGCTATCAGAAGCCCGCCCATTGCTTATACGCCCACAGTGCAAACCAAAGCACCACAGGCAGCAGCAAAACATACAAACGCCAATCCTCGGACGTAGACGCATGTGTATAGTCTCTGCTTTTTGGGTTTGCGCATTTTAATTTCGTTTTGAACCATTTGCTATACATTCCTCCTTTTGTTTTCCTCTGAACACAGGTTCTATATCCATCCCTCCGTTTCTCTGCCCGGCACGGAACATATTTTCTGAAGCATTTCCACCACCCTCCGGATAAAGGCCGACGATAAGGTTGAATGATTTGCTGCGTCAGCTTCGCCATTTCAGCGTATATGTCATCTCAACATCACCGCGCAAACCGCGCAGATGATGGTTCAATGCAGTAAAAGTTTTATCCAACCGGACCCATACTCCTTGCGGAGTACAACCATCGCCACCAGCAGGGCAAACAAACCTGTAAGGCCGTTGCTCACCATCATTACAATTCCCATGGCAGTGCCGCCAGACAGAGCCGTAAACTGCTTGAGGGCAAACAAAATGGGAAGACGGAAAATGAATAGCCTTGCAAAATTAATGCCAAAGGACAGCTTGGTATATCCGAAGGCATACAAAAGCGCCATAATCGCCGCATGTACTGCAAGAAAAATATTGGAAAGCATCTCCAGCAAAAAAATCTGTCGGATCAGTTGGGCAAACACTGCATCTCCGCCCGAAAATACCGAGAGAATCGGGTTGAGAAATATCCATGTAAGTAAAAATCCCAATGTTCCCCAGGCCACGTCCACCAGAAATACGCTTTTGAACACCTTCAGGGCACGGTCTTTCTTCCCGCTTCCGATATTCTGGCGGATAATGGAAGCACCGCCGTCACCGATGCTTCCTGCCGGAACCGTAGACAATGCGCTGATACTGTTGGACACTCCCAAAGCGCCTACTGTCTGGGTACCATAGTCCACTCCTACCGAGTTCACTACCACCTTGCCGGTACTGAAAGCAAATTTTTCTGCCATCACAGGGAGAGAAATACCAAACAGCTTTTGATAAACAGACGGTCCATTCGGATATATTCCAGTGATATCCCGAATACATCCTTTGGATCCCGCAGGCTGTATATACCGATCAAAGTCACAAGCAGGTTGGAAAGCAAAGTGGAAAAAGCGATCATCACAACACCTTGGCGGAATATCAGAACGAACACTCCCGACAGAGTGAATTTTGCCGCAGCCATCAGAAGATTCACACCCAATATCCTGCCGCCGTTCCCGCGCGCCTTTTCGATCCGCTACATACACATTGTTGAAGAAGACAAACACCAGGTTCACCATGATCACCCGGTAATAATTCCAGCCAATCTCCACCAGTTCTTCGGGGGTGTTAGCCAAGCGGAGCACCCATTTGCCAGACAGTATCAGCGAGATTGCCAGCAGCAACGCGCCGCCTACTGCGAGAAAAAAGGTGGTGTTCACCGTTTTTTTGACATTTTCATAATCGGCGGCGCCATAAAATCCGGCAATAAGGATTCCTGCTCCGATGGAAAGGCCTGTTCCCACGGCTGTCACCGAGTTGTTTAGCTGGTTGAAAAACGAAACCGCCGCCACCGACTCCGGATTGATGCGGCTGTAATGGCCAGGTCGAAAACTCTGAACAGTTCGTTTAACAGCTGGAACGCCGCCATGGGCACACACACCGTCAAAACCCCTTTGAGTATATTTCCTTCCAGAAACAATTCTCTTTTTTTCAGATCCTTTTCCGCAACTGTAAGCGCCATCTTTTCGCCAGACCTTTCTCAGCGTTTATCCTATCTGGTTTTGCTTCCCGGTCCAGCCGGTTCATAACAATGAACTAAGTTCACAACTTTCTAAACACAGTATACACTACCCACAAAGGCCTGTCAATGCGATTTTATCGTCGTTTTTTATATATTTTGCATCATTTTTTTGTAATCGTTCACGTTTTACACATTATTTTT
>ENA-OQIO01000773-OQIO01000773.1-human-gut-metagenome-genome-assembly--contig:-NODE-773-length-16422-cov-3.343786_pt1 | contig 16422 bp, 13 predicted proteins | sample MGYA00242573_ERZ504737 | MGnify/ENA primary metagenome ERZ504737 (study PRJEB26092, sample SAMD00036203) | human gut metagenome | host: Homo sapiens | study: EMG produced TPA metagenomics assembly of...
CCGTGTACCAGCTGGAACGCGTACCGGTACGGGTGGCCGTGGCAGAGTGCCGTACTGGTTGCCGTACTGCACCTTCCTGGAGCGATTCGGACGCCTTGCCGCCGTTGCCGTCGAACGCGAGCGTGTACGCATTGACGCTCCAATGGGCGTACAGGGTCGTGTTTCGCTGCTCCCATGGTCGTGGACGGGGAGACCTTCGTACCGCCGCTCTTGGCGGTGTACCAGCCCTGGAACGTGTGCCGGTGCGGGTGGCCGTGGGCAGGCTGCCGTACTGGCTGCCGTACTGCACGGTCCTGGACGATTCGGACGCCTTGCCGCCGTTGCCGTCGAACGCGAGCGTGTACGAGTTCACCGACCAATGCGCGTACAGGGTCACGTCACCCGTCACGGTCTGGTTGAAGTCGTACCTCGCGCCTCCGTCCCTGGACGTGTACCAGCCCTGGAACGTGTGGCCGGCGCGCGTCGGATCGGTTGGCCGGGACGCCTTGGATCCGTACTTCACCGATTGCGAGGCCACAGCGGAACCACCGTTCGAATCGAAATTAACAGAGTAGGAACGAACCTTCCATTGTGCATACAGGGTTATATTCTGAGCGGCAAACTGAATGGTAGCGTTCGGACGATACGCAGTGCCGGTGCCGTCAGGCGATGTGTTCCAGCCGGTGAATGTGTATCCCGTACGGCTAAATCCCACGTTGGGGATAGTCGCGCTTTGTCCGATCGCACCTTGGATCGATTCCATGAAACCGGAGGTGGCTCCGTTTCCGGAGAAGGAAATGGTCGAAAGCGTGACTGTGATTTGCTTGGAGAAGCTGTAGCTCTGACGGTTCACAGTGATGGTCGCTGTGCCTGGAGCTTTTGCATGTAATGTGCCGTTATCATCCACGCTGATAACCGAGGGATTCGAGGATGTCCAAGTTCCGCGCAGCTCATAACGTCCATTTGCATATTTCAGTTTTACAGATGCGGCCTTGCTTGTTCCGGCGATCATTGTATCGGGAGCATTCCACGTAACACCTTGATCCATATGCTCGTCGGACATATTCACTTCGAAAGTGAAGGTGCCATCCAAATTCGTTGGCGAACTGCCTCCTAAAGCGGAGTCTGATGCTTCGCCGGCAAATACTGTTCCGTAGTAGGCTGCGCTGCTTCCTGCGAAGCCGTAATACTGGAAATCAGGGTTGATGAGTTCCTCATAATGCCCATACTGACCATAGGATTCTCCATTTAGAAAGTGGATATAATCGTCTTTTTCACTTGCCCAAAGGTCAATGGCCGAAGCAATGTCAGAGATTCCCCAAGCGAGGATCTCGCCGGAAGAGGAATCCTCTCCCACAGTTGCTTCGAAGCATGAATTTCCATCTGGACGCGTGTGGGCGAGATCCACATCGTAGGCTTCGATGGAACGCTGTATTGCGATTTTCTCAAGGGAATTCGACCATCCTGGGGAAAGATATTGTTCTTGAGAGATATTCGATGCCTTTAGATAGTCAGCTATTGAAACGAAATAAATATAGCCTGTTTCCGGATTGTAGTAACGAACCTTGATTCGACTGTCGTTGAGGCGTCTTGACGCCATTGAGCCACCTTTTTCAATGCAGTCTGATACACAGAAGATTGATGAAGCGTATCAACGGCATATACGGTTGTGCCGGGTCCCAGATAAGTTCCAGTGACCGAAGAATTCTTGACTGAGCCATCAGAAATATGGAAATATTCTTCAATAAGCGAGTTCAACGATTGCGAGCCTGTCTCGCAGCCAACAAGATTGTTGTCTTTGTCTATCAGAACGATGAAGGGCCAAGATGCTTGATAGGAATCGGGATTAAATGTCTGATATGAATCCCATGCAAAATAGAGGTAATCCTTGTTCGAGGTGTCGGCAGAAGAAGCAAATCTCACGTTGCTGGTTTCCTGAGAAGCATATTGGGAGAATGAGCTACGATCGCTGTCGTAATCGAGTGCAAAGAAACGAACGTCCTTGTAAAGTTTCTTTTTAGAAAGCTGAAGTGCGGAATCCAACGCTTGATTCAAATAGTATTGGCCTGCCGGTGCGATAAGTGCCACGCGGTAGGTGTTCGCATATTCCTGATTCAGATGCGTGGTTGTACCGTCAAGATCATAAATCGGCAGATTCGGAGCTTTTGATGCGGCTCTGCTTGCCTGCTGGCTCGACGGCCAGAAAGCGCCCTGTCTAGTGTGACGGTATCCGTACTCTTGTTCTCGTTGGTGGCTGCGGCACTATCGGTGATGGCAGTCGTGTTAGTCTCTTCAGCATATGCAGAGGGATTTATCACTGCCATTGATATGACAATGGCACAGCACGTTGCTATAGCTACAAGCCAACGTGGTAAATGTCGGTAGTCGGTTAACATGTGTTTTCTTTTCTCTTTCTTTTGCCAAAAAGAGCTTCCACCCTTTTTAGCATTCAATCTTACCTACTTTGGACGCATTGGGGGGGAGCGTTTCCGAGATGGGCGAGGGATGGATATTGAATTTCCAGGAACAAATAAAACCGGGAGCAAAGCACTGTGGTGTTGCTCCGGTTAGGGTTTTCAAGTGACGGCTGTTTAATTGCAGACGCTTGTGCCTAGTTCAGTGATTTGCAACGCATCGTCATTCAGTAGGCCGGCGAAATTCACCGTTCCGGGATTGCGCACGGAGAAATAGCAGGAATTCTCGTCACTGGTGAATGCGAGCTGTTCGAAATTCTTCAGGTTGCTGGTGTCGGGAATGATGCGCATGGTGGCGATGATTTTGAAGTCGCCATCGTTGAACAGGTTCAACGGCAATGCGAAATGCACCTTGTTATGACCGGTTTTGTGCGCTTTGAAGGCAACTCCGCAGTCATAAGGGACGCCACCACGTTTGACGTCAAGTACCGACATCGGAATGTAGAATTCGATATCCTTCTTATCCCGCAGGTCGTATTCCACGTCGAACTCGAAAGTATCTTTGCATGTCAGCATTTGTTCGGAAACCGGAACGACTCTGAACGTAGGCACCCGTTCGCTCAGGCCAAGCGGATATTCGCCATCGTCGTCTTTTTTCTCACGTTCCCTGTGCTCCACCTTGAGATTCTCAAGCGTGTAGCGATCCGCGACGTCATTCTTGTCGCCACTGGCGATGATCTCGCCATCCTTGATGAGAATGGCCTTGTTGCAGTATTTCTTCACCGCATCCATGGAATGAGTGACAAGGATGACGGTCTTGGTCGGATCTTTCTTGATTTCGGCGAAGAAATTGTCGCACTTGCGCTGGAATGCCTCGTCACCGACGGCAAGCACTTCGTCAAGCACCAGAATGTCGCCCTGCGCCTTGATGGCCACGGAGAAGGCGAGACGCACCTGCATGCCGGAGGAATAGTTCTTGAGCTTCTGGTCCATGAAGTCCTCAAGCTCGGCGAACTCTACGATGTCGTCATACATCGCATCGATTTCAGCACGAGTGAAGCCAACAAAGCACCGTTCAGATACACGTTCTCGCGTCCGGTCAGCTCCGGGTTGAAGCCCACACCGAGTTCGATGAACGGGACCAGTTTGCCCTTGACGGTGACCGATCCGTGCTCAGGAGTATAAATCTGCGAAATGATTTTCAACAGCGTGGACTTGCCGGAGCCGTTACGCCCGACGATGCCGAAGAAATCGCCTTGATGCACCTCGAAATTGATATCGCGCAGTACGTGCTGTTCGGTATAGCCTTTAATGCCCTTCGTCCAGTTCAGGAATGCCATCTTCAGACCGGTGGCCTGCTCGGTAGGCAAGCGGAACATCTTGGCCACATGATCGACCTTAAGCACCACAGGGCGCTCGTCTGCGTTCTTCTCTTCAGTCATTGCAACCTCAGCCATAAATCAGAGCACCTCCGCGAACTTGGAACTGTACTTGCGGAACACGTGAATGCCGAGCCACAAGATGACGGCGGACAATACGTAAGGCAGCAGGCACAGCAACTTGTTATCGACCATGGTCCACACGGTTGGCACGTATTCCGGGGAAAGCAGGTTGTGACGGATATCCATAATCACCTGCGTGGAAGGATTCAGCATGAGCAATTTTGCCGCCCAGGAGAACTCCGGATTATTCGCCACCATGGAAATCGGGTAGATGATAGGAGTCGCATAGAACATGGCCTGCAATACGACTTCCCAGATATGCGCCACATCGCGGAAATATACAAACAGGGAAGCGAGCAGCAATGCCACGCCAAGACCGAGGCAATACAACTGCAGAATGCTGAATGGCACCAGCAATACGCGCCAAGTGTAGTGCGCGTGGGCGAAGAAACCGAACAGGATGACCACCAGCAGATTGATGCCGAGAGAAATCATGGATCCCATAGTGGTGGAAGCGACGATGATGTAGTTCGGGAAATGCACCTTGCGCAGCAAATCACCACGTCCGACGATGGACTGCATGCCCATGCTGGTCGATTCCGAGAAGAAGCTCCACAGGCAGGTGCCGCACAGCAATGAAATCGGGAAGGTCGGAGTGCCATCCGAGAACTTCAGGAACTTCACGAACACCACGTACATCACGGCGAACAGCATCAACGGTTTCAGCACGGACCACACCATGCCCAGGAATGAGCCCTGATACCGCAGCTGGAAGTCGGTTTTCACCAGTTCCTTGAAAACCACCATCGCATAGTGGTACCTCTTCTTGAGGCTTTCGAAAAAGTCTTTCACAAACGTCCTATCCTACTCGTGCGAAGTATTTGGGTGCAAAGGCTCGTAGAGCGTCCCTCTTCGGCAGTACTCTCATATATTCTATTGAGGAAAGGACGTTTGTCTTAGTAAGGCGGAATATCTCACATGGTTCTCACAGCGGAACAGCACCATCCGAATATCAAAATCTTTGTGTCGGCACATAAGCAGGCCACGTTCCCTGAGGGGAACAGTATTGTTCCGGTGCAGGTGGGCGCGGCGAATGCTGCGACTCGTTTCACGAACACTTTGCATGACGACGAAGGTGTGAACATTTCTGCGGAAAACCCGCGGTATTGTGAGCTAACCGCGCAATACTGGGCCTGGAAAAACGAGGATGCTGACTATTACGGCTTCTGCCACTACCGCAGGTACTTCGATTTCACCGATACTCCGCACAAAGAGAACGATTACGGAGAGATTATCGATTCGTATATCGATAATCACGCGCTCGCCGAATACGGTATCAACGATGATGCGATCGCTCGTGCCGTGGATGGTTGGGACGTCATCACCACGCCGTTGAATGACGTTCGCCGTATCGGCGGATTCTCAAATCTCAAGCAGCACTGGGATGCCGACGAGCACCTGCGTTTGAAGGACCTGCGCCACATGTATGACATTCTGTGCGCGCGCCATCCCGACTACAGAGTGGATGCCGACGCCGTGCTCAACGGTCGAACTGCGGCATTCTGCAACATGTTCATCATGAAGAAGGACATTTTCTTCGAATACAACGAGTGGTTGTTCCCGCTGCTCGATGAGTTTGCCGAAGCTACTGATTTCAGCAGAATGGACGTGCAGACCACACGTACGGTGGGGCATCTTTCGGAACGGCTGCTCAACATCTTCATTGCGCACAAGCAGCGTACCGGCGCGCATTGGAAGATCAAGCGACTGCAGTGCGTGCATTTCCTGCATCCGGAACCGGCCACCGTTCTCAAGCCGCTTGATGCCGGATACAAGAACGTGGTGCCGGTGGTGTTCGCCGCAGACAACAACTATGTGCCGATGCTCACCACCACCATCTATTCGATGCTGAAGAACGCTTCCAAAGATCGTTCATATGATGTGATCGTATTGGAACGGAATATCTCCGACGAGAACAAGCAAAACATACGTCAGTTTTTCGAACGGTTCCCAAATGCCGTGATCCGCTTCTTCGATGTGAGCCGTTACTTGGCTGGCTTCAATCTCACCACCAGCAATGCGCATATCAGCATCGAAACGTATTACCGTTTCATCATCCAGGAGCGTTGCCGTTCTATTCGAAGCTGCTGTATCTGGATTGCGATTTGGTGGTCAATGGCGATGTCGCCGAACTGTTCGATATTGAACTTGGGGATAATGCGATTGCCGCTGTGCCTGATATCGACTTCATCGGTAATCTCAATATGAAAAACGGTGAACGGGCCGGATACGTGCGCAAGCAATTGCATATGCGCGATGCGTACGGCTACTTCCAGGCCGGCGTGCTGGTGATGAACCTCGAGCGTATGCGCAAGATCCATACCGTCCACGAATGGCTGGAAATCGCCTCCAAACCCGGATACATCTATAACGACCAGGATATTTTGAACGTGGAATGCGAAGGCCTGGTCACGTACCTGAATTATTCGTGGAATGTGATGCACAACTGCGCCGGACGCGTCAATGGCGTATTCGATTTCGCGCCAGCCAATGTGTACAAGGCGTACATGGCGTCGCGTAAGGCTCCGAAAATCGTGCATTACGCCGGTTTCGACAAGCCATGGAAGAATCCATGGTGCGATTTCGCCTCGTTGTACTGGAGTTATGCGCAGGAAACGCCTTTCATGGCGCAGATGATCGCAACAATGAGTGGTGTGGAACGTCCCGCTCCGCCGGAACATCATGAGCGTGCGATCGCGGAGGACAGTCCCATCCGCAAGTATGTGGACGTGCTGGCTCCCACCGGTTCCAAGCAGCGTGAGCTGATGAAGGTGGTGGCTCGCAGAGTCCAAGGCAAGCGGTGATGCTGCTGTTGGTGTTTGTCCAGAATATTCCTATTTGGGCAAACACCAACAAGATAAGCTGTTGATAAATCAGTCTCTGCGGAACAGATCGCGTGTGTAGACCTTGAAAGCCACATTATTGAGATCATTGTTCCAGCGGTTAGCCACGATCACGGATGAACGTTCTTTGAATTCGCTGAGATTGTGAGTGACTTCACTGCCTTGAAAGTCGGGCTTATCCAATGTGGCTCGTAAATAAGTACGGGAACGCCATTTGCTTTGAACTGTTTCATCACATCTTGGATGGCGGACTGGCGGAAATTATCGGAACCAGATTTCATGGTCAGCCGGTAAATGCCGATGACAGGATTTTGAACGTCTTTGATACGTTCCATCACCTCAGAGGCAACGAACTCCTTGCGGGTGCGGTTTGCGTCCACAATAGCTTCGATAAGGTTCTGTGGCACCTGATTATAGTTGGCCAGCAGTTGCTTAGTGTCCTTCGGCAGGCAGTATCCGCCATAGCCAAAGCTGGGGTTGTTATAACCGTCACCGATGCGTGGATCAAGACATACGCCATCGATGATTTCGCGGGTGTTCAGACCTCGACTTTCCGCATAGGTATCAAGTTCATTGAAATATGCCACTCGTAGAGCCAAATACGTATTAGCGAATAGCTTGATGGCTTCGGCTCGGTGGTGCCAACCACCAGTGTGGGGATACCGGTGCTGCCGTCGCTATTCGTACGGTTGTTTTCTGAGGGGTCTGCACCTTCGGCAAGCAATGTGGCGAATTGCCGTGCTGCCTGAACGGATTCAGCATTGTTTTGCGGAGCGCCCACTACGATGCGGCTTGGATGCAGATTGTCGTATAGTGCGTGCCCTTCGCGCAAGAATTCCGGGGAGAAAAGAATGCGATCGTCATCTAGATTCTCGCGAAGTTGTTGCGTATATCCAACTGGAATAGTGGACTTAATGATAATCCAAGCGTGCGGTGAGTACTGACGCACTGCGGTAATTGCGGCTTCAACACTAGAAGTGTCGAAGTAATTCTTCTTCTCATCGTAATTTGTTGGTGTCGCAATTATTGCGAAATCGACGTCTGCGTATGCCTCTTGTGCGTTAACCGTAGCGTGGAAGTTAAGTGGACGCTCGCCGGAAGCATTTTTTTCCAGAAAATCGGTGATCACCGGGTCGACAATCGGGCTTTTGCCATTGTTGAGCAGCTCGACTTTCTTGGGGACGATATCGAGCGCGTGGACCTCGTTATGCTGAGAAAGCAGTAATGCGATAGATAACCCTACGTAGCCAGTACCAGCAACCGCAATCTTCATAAGAGTAACCTGCCTTTTGTTTTTACTACCATCTCAGGCTATTGTAGACAAATCATTGAGGTAAATCGACAAAGCCGGTATCCTTCAGATAATTCTTGCCGACGCTCATATCGTACTGAATGAGTTGATAATCATGAAGCATTGTCTTGGCTTCTTTGGAAAGCTGTTTGTTATTAATGCGATTACCTGCTGCATCAAGATAAACCGGCTCGTCTGCATTGCCCCCAGCCGACGAGGGGATAGAGATTGCCGGGATGGTTTCGTGCATCTTCGTCAGGAAAGCCAGATATGGGCTGACTTTTGCATTGAGATGTGAGGCTAGCTGAGCGGAGAAATAATTTGATGATGTGTAGGCACTGGAGGCATCATCCAGTTTGGTGCCTGACGATTTCGAAGCATCGTTAGACCAGATGAAATAATCAGTTTCATGCAGACCAAGAATATTATCTTTGCTGGAATATGCCGTGGAGTAAATCCCGGGTAGATGATCTCCATAGAATACGACGGTGATTGGCCTATCGATATGGTTGAGCTGATTCAAGAATTCAGCTGTTGCTTGATCCGTATAGCTTAGACCCTTTGTATAGGTTTCAATATTTTGTTTCTCATCATCCTGCAAATTTGAAGAAGTATCTTCATCCTTAAATTGATTATCAGGATAAAAATTCTCATAAGGCATATGGTTCTGCATGGTGACAACTTGATAGAACTTCTTCTTGTCGGAAGATGAAATCTTTTTGAGTACTTCTGAGTAGAAGGACTCATCCGAGGCATACCAAGCAGAGTCAAGTGGTCGTAGGCCTTTCAATTGTGGTGTGCCATCTGTGGCATAAAACTTCGAGAAGCCAAATTTTTTGTAATTCAAATCACGGAAGTACATGTTGCGGTTGTAAGCGTGGAATGCGATGGATGAGCCCTTTCCGTTGGCTTTGTTCCAAGCTTGATTGAGCGTAGGCGCCCATTTGAGGGATGGAACCAGCTGCTGATAGGCAATGGATAATGTGGAACTGTAATTTGCCATGGACAAGCCGGACAAAGCTTGATACTCAATATTTGCGGTGCCGCCTCCGTAGCCCGGGGAAAGCATCAGACCGGAAGTTGTTTGGGCTTTGACATGACGGATATTTGGCATTGGATCTTCGGAGAAGCTGACGCCAGGCACTCGAGTTGGATCCGAGAACGTTTCGGAAAGCACCATGATGACAGTGTTGTCGGTCATGTTCTCGGATCGGGTTTGATTAAGCTGTTTTGCCTGTTCCGTGTATTTCCGAGAGATTTTTTCCATAGCTTCTTGCGAATATCCATTGGGTTTATCCATGGTTTTTGTGTGCGCGAGACGCAGGAAATTCACAACAGGACCATTGTTCGTGGAATCTGCGAGGCCATTCCAGATCTGTGGACTATCTCCAAGATTTTTTGCGAAATCTGTTGACCAGTATCCTTCGTTGCCAAATCCCCATACGAAGGAAAAACACAGTGCGAAACTGCAGCATGCGGCTACAATGCGAGTGAGCGTGCCGGCAAGGTTCTTAATCCCGGTAAAAGGGTGACGCCAGGAACAGTAGATAACGGCATTGCGTCCATCGATAAACTGCATGATAATGCAAATGACGACAAGCCATATGACGCCGCTAACTGCTGTATTGGCAAGTCCTTGACTGCTTTGAGGGATGAAGGATGCTAACTGTCCAGTGTTGCCTCCAGTGATGAAATTAAGATCAGCCGGAAGCACGGGTTCATTGCGAGATTCAATTTTGATGTGGTTCGCCACGGCGTAAACGGTCATGACTGTGCCAAAAATCGCTGTTGCTATCCAAAAACGATTAATTATGAATATGAGCGTGAGGTAGACGACTGCGAAAATAATGAGATTAAGTAAGAAAATGTAATTCTTGTCGGACCAGATTTGACTAATAAAATGTGACAACTGTCCAACGATGCTGGATGTCTGTCTTACGGCTTCGCTGATATCCTCGCCTTTTTTGTACTCGGGTTCGGAATACATGCCCCATTGGATAAACAATGTTTCGAATGTGGTGAGGGCCATGAGAATGATTGCATAGAAAGAAAAAGAGAAACGATGGCGCTTCTTCCACAAGGCATGCGCGCTCTGGAAGAACTTGATGATGAGCTGGACGGCTTTGAGACTTGTGAAGGTATGCCATGCGTTACGCACCGTGGTCGCAGCGGTACGTGCGGCGCATGCAGTGGTGCGGGCCGCGCTGGCAATAACGTGTCCTGCTCGTTTCAAGCCATGTTCAGCAGTCGTCAGCGCTGTCCGAACCGTTTGAAGAGTGCACGGCATCGCCTGTAATGCGTGATTGCCGTTAACTTGTTCCTCTGCGGCAAAAGAGGAAGCATGCTGCTCGTCCGCAATCGCAAGAATATTCGTATCGCATGTTACGGGGGATGCTTCCGTTGTCGGTATGTAGATGCTTCGGCGCGCGGGCTTTGTATGGAGAGTGGTCTTCCGCGTATACAGCTCCGCGCGGTGACGTGCCTTGAAATAAGAGGGGGTATCTGTCATGCTCTCATCGGCCAGTGGCTGGTAGATGCCGCCGGTAAACGATTGTTTGGGATGCTTGGTGTATGAAGGCTCGAAGGCATGAACGGCAGACTGGATATAAGGCATCGTCGCTTCCTTCACGGCAAATAACCCCTTGTGTAAACGGGGGTTTATGAGCATGTAAAACCGAGCTATATATTAGCCAGTGTGTCTGGACGAGTAGGTGTCTTGATGGTAGCTGGTGGGTATCTGAATGATGAATGAAACCAAGGCATGTTCTTAAGCGCAGTCAAATAGTTATGCGATAGTGGCGGTATGAAGGGGAAGAAGATTTTTCGATGCATGCCAGTGTTGGTGGCGTTGTGCGTGTTGCTTGAAGGCATGTTTTTCATGACTATTACCAAGCCTGGTCATGTGCCGGATATTTGGACGCATGTTTATCGAATTGACTCCATACTCAACGGGGATGTAATTGCGCGGCCAGTTACTTCAAGAAGTATGTTGCATAATACTGAGACGGGGGTGGTCGGTGGTGCGGTTGATCGCAGTTGGATGCAGTATTCCTTGGATCAATATGACGGATATGATCCAGGAATTGTGATTCCGGAGTCTATTGCTAATAACAAGGCGTCCGCAACGGTTGACCTGCCGTTCAACAATACGGCAACAAATTCACCGATTGTATATGCTCCGCAATTGCTGGGTTTTGCTGTAGGTCGATTATTTAATCTGAGATCTGGAACAACATATCGATTGGCAGAAATATGCATGATAGCTGTCTATGCATTACTCATGTACTGTGCGGTTATGGCATTGCCAAAATGGCGGATCCCAGTTGGACTCTTGCTGTGCGTTCCTCAAATGCTTAGATTCGCCTCATTTTCCATCTCTGCGGATTCGCTGACGCAAGCTGTGATGATTCTGTTCTCCTGTTTGCTGTTCCGGGGAATTATTGGTAAACGATCACAACGTGGAGCAGTGGCGCTTGCGGTAACGAGCGTGCTATTGGCAATGTGCAAGTTTGTGTACATGCCATTGGTTTTGCTGGTTATTCCGTTGATGTTTGATAGAGTTTCCGGTCGCTGGCGTGTGAATCGTGGTCGGGCTGTGCCATTGTTGATAGGCGTGGTCGCGTCTGGCGTATGGACCATATTCTGGTTGGGCGTCAATGCTTGGTATACGAATTGTCCGATGCTGGTTTCGTGCAAACAAATGAGCGAGCGCAAGCATGCGTTGCTAACGGATCCTGTCGCCATGTTGGATGCTGTGAAGAACATCGCATGGGCGATAACGCATGCTCAATCGAATATGAATAACAGGACGGACAGCATCATGATTGCCGCGTGTTGGTTGGCAATTGTGGTTTCTGTAGTCGTGTTGGCTGTGACCAGTGTGGTGAATGCTTGTGTCAAAAGCCGCCGAAAGAATCCGGTTAGGACTGCCAATGGTTCTATAAATGCATGCGGTGTGCTTTCCTTACCATACGCATGGTTGATCGCGGTGGTCTGTATCGGAGATATTGTATTGATTTACCTTGCCTTGTGGCTGCAATACGATGCGGATGGGCTAATCGGAGTCGACGGTATGCAATTCAGGTATTTCCTTCCTTATGCGCCTTTGTTTGCATTCGTAATGTTGGAATCGGGAAGGCGGTTGCTGAAACAGTGAGCGAACAGGGATTCAAACCGAAACATATTCTGGTAACCGGCGGATGCGGGTTCATCGGCGCGAATTTCGTACGGTACGTGGCGCGCAATCATCCGGACGTGCACATCACCGTGCTTGACAAGCTGACGTATGCGGCAATCCGGCGAACATCGACGGGCTGCCGCAATCGCAGGTCGAACTTGTCATCGGCGATATCTGCGATGCGTCGCTGCTGGAACGCATTGTGCCCGGCTGCGACGCCATCGTGCATTTCGCGGCGGAATCACATAACGACAATTCCATCTTCGACCCGGAACCGTTCATCCGCACGAACGTGGAGGCACGATGCGGCTGTTGGAGGCCGCGCGTAAATACGACGTGCGATTCCACCACATCAGCACCGACGAAGTGTACGGAGACCTGGCGTTGGACGATCCGGCGCGATTCGACGAAAACTCGCCGTACCGCCGTCAAGCCCGTACAGCGCGTCGAAAGCCGCGTCCGACCATCTGGTGCGCGCGTGGACGCGCACATACGGCCTGCGCGCCACCATTTCCAACTGTTCCAACAATTACGGGCCATATCAGCATGTGGAAAAGTTCATTCCACGGCAGATCACGTCCATTCTGGAAGGCGCGCGGCCGAAACTGTACGGCACCGGCGAGAACGTGCGCGACTGGATTCATACGGAAGACCACTCTTCTGCGGTGTGGGAGATTCTTACGCGCGGTCGGATCGGTGAAACGTACCTGATTGGCGCAGATGGCGAAATGAGCAATATTGCCGTAATGCGTATGATTCTGCGACTTATGGGGTGTGCCGAAGATGCGTTCGACTGGGTGCGTGACCGTCCCGGGCATGATCGACGCTATGCGATTGACTCCAGCAAGCTGCGTACCGAACTCGGATGGAAGCCTGTGCGCACCGATTTCGAAGCCGGTTTGCAAGCGACCATCGTTGGTATGTTGCCAACCGTGCTGGTGGGAGCCCGCCAAAGCCGCCACCGAAGCCCGCTACCGCGCCCAAGGCCAGTAAGAATTCGGTTCGTGTGGCGCAAGCCGGACAATTGAAGTTCGGTAAGCGGTGATCGAGGAGACGCGTTGCAGGCGAGTCAACCTCGCCGGGGAATGGATGTGTGGTTTGGCGTACATTTTGTTCGCTAGCCTTAGTTGCAGATCCAGGTTTGGTGAAGGATGAAAAACGGCCGCACCTCGAAGGTGCGGCCCCTATTGCGTCTCCTGGTGCGTGGCAACTGATAACTTTTGTCAAATGGAAGGTGTTGTCAAGCCTCTAAGCGACGCTAGGTCGCGCCTGCACAGCATAGATGCGTAATTCATGGGCATATCTCGCTTATGTATGGCAGATTTTGGGGTTTGTACGGAGGCATCTCGCCTATGTATGGCAGTCTGTTTTTGAAACAAGCTAGTTAGGGGGTAATTTTGTACCCTCTAACTGCGGTCTTTCCGGAATGACCTGCCATATATAAGCGAAATGTCTCCGGGCGACCTGTCGAATCTGCCATATATAAGCCCGATGTGGTGCGAAAATGCTTGTAATGGGGGCGAAGTTGCAGACTTGGATGACTTTGGCCCCGTTAAACGTAGGGTTTGGCGCTGACGTCGGCGCTAACCGTCGGGGCGGCTTACCTGACTTACTCGGCGGACTCGAGTCTGAGTTCTTGGCTGGCGACCACCGACTTGGCGGCCGCGTCGAGTTCGTTGGTGATGTTGCGCAGGTTGTCGGCGTATTTGCGAATGTCGTCCGTCGCTTTGGTGAAGTCGCTGGCATTGCCGTTCGCGGGGCATGTTGGCGCGTTTTCCACGGCTTCGGCCAGCGTGATCGCATCCTTCAGGGTTTCGAGCGTGGTGCCGTCTGCCACGTCATTCACGGTGAGTTTCGCTGCTTCTTCAGCTTCTTGTTGCGCTTCTTCAAAGCTCTCCTGATGCGTGGCGAGCGCCTTCGCATTCAACGCGCAGGTGTCGCTGGCGGCTTGTGTCATTTCGCGCTTGTTGGAGACTGCGATGATGGCGACGGCTGCGAGCGCGATGGCAGCTACTGCGATCATGGCGATGATGGCGATGGTCTTGCGCTGTTTCACATTGTTTTTCTGCATGGTTGGCTGCATGGTGGTTCCTCTCTTCTCGTGTGGCTCTCATTTCAGACAAAAACGTTGCGAGTATACAAAAAACACTTCCGAGAAACGATTTACCGCTGGAAATAATGCGGATTATTTTGCTGTGAAAGGAATTTGTTTGTGATTGCGATGCTGGGCGCGTCAGGATCGCATGGCATTTATGCTGGAGGGAGAAACGTTTTAAGGGGGTTTGATGGCGTATCGTGCGACACTGAAGGATGTGGCCGCTGCCGCGGGGGTGTCTGTGACGACGGTTTCGCTGGTGTTGAATAATCGACCGGCTCGCGTGTCCGAGGAGAAGCGCAAGGCCATTGCCGACGCGGCAAAGAAACTGAATTACGTGCCGAATCAGAGCGCGCGAAGCTTGGTGACCAAGCAGTCCCAGCTGGTTGCGCTGATCGTGCCTGATATTGAGAACTTGTTTTTCGCGGCGCTTGCCAAGTGCGTGGAGGATGAGTGCGCCGCGCAGGGGTATTCGCTGATTGTGGCCAATTCCGATGATTCGCGTGCTGCGGAGCATGAGTTGTTGCAGCGTCTTCCTGCCCGTGGGGTGGATGGGGTGATGTTGATCCCGGCGCGTGAGTCGTGTGTTGGGAGTGCTGTTGAGCAGCTGTGTGAGGATGTGGCGCTCGTGTCGTGCCCGGTGGTGCTGATCGACCGTTTGACGCAGTGCGGCTGGTGCGATGCCGTCGGTTTTGACAACTATCTTGGTGGTCGTTTGGCTGCCCAGTATCTGTTGGAAGGTGGTCATACTCGTATTGGCATTGTCACCGGCGATATTGCGGAGTCGAGTGCCGCGGAGCGTCGTCGTGGTTTTGTGGATGCCATCGAGCAGTCGGGGAAGCATTTTGATTCTTCGCTGTGTGTTGAGGGTGATTACCGTTTCGATAGCGGCTATCGTGCCGCGAATCAGATCATCGATGGCGGGGCGACGGCCGTGTTCTGCTGCAACGATGTGATGGCGCTTGGCTTCCGTCAGCGTATGGCGGAGCGTGGGTTGCATGTTACTGAGGATATGCAGGTGATTGGTTACGACAATATTCTCAAACGATTCGGTCTTGGTTGGCGTATGACCACCGTTGAGCAGAGCGTGACTGATTTGGCCGCCGCTTGTTGGGGTATGTTGCGTAAGCGGATTGATGTTGCGGTTCGTGCCAAGTCCGGTACGGAATCAGGGGATGCCCGTCCGTGGCTTTCCGATCCGCAGGTTGAAGTGCTTACGCCGAAACTGGTGCAGGCGGCCTGCGCGTAAACCGCCATTTTTAGATGCTGCAGACTGGTGCAAAACGGGTGGTGCAGATCAATCTCGGTATGTGGTGACGTAAGCATCTCCAATATGCTGTAATCGTTGGGAATACAGGCAACACGCCGTGTATAGGTAAAGAATTTGCGTTCTTGATAAAACGCTTTATCATAAATCTTGTCAACACAACACAATCGAGAATGCGCTCGATGTATAACTGACGACGCACCCGTATGGTGGCGGACCGTCGTCAGGCCGTCAAAGAGGAAAGGCACACACATGAAAAAGATGATTCTTGATCTTGATACCGGCGTTGATGACGCGCTTGCCATTTCGTATGCTCTGGGAAGCCCGGAAGTCGAGCTGATCGGCATCACCGGCACCTACGGCAACGTGCTCGTCGAGCAGGGTGTGCGCAACGCACTGGCCGTGACAGACCTGCTCGGCCACCCGGAAGTCAAGGTGTATCAGGGTTTGCCGCACTCCAGCACCACCGACCATTTCGAAGTACTGCCAATCTCCGCGTTCATCCACGGCGACAACGGCATCGGCGATGTGGAAATCCCCGATTCCAGCCGTTCCGTCGAAACCGAATCTGCGGTCGACTTCATCATCGACGCAGTGAAGACTTATGGCAAGGATCTCGTCTACGTGCCGACCGGCCCGATGACCAACATCGAAGCCGCACTGAAGAAAGCACCGGAAATCAAGGATGAAATCGGCCAAATCGTGCTTATGGGCGGCGCACTGACCGTACCCGGCAACTGCAACGCCTGCATGGAAGCAACATTTCGCAGGATCCGGAAGCCGCCGACTACCTGTTCCGTTCCGGGGCGCCGACCACCATGATCGGTCTCGACGTAACCCTGCAGACCCTGCTC
>ENA-OQIO01000775-OQIO01000775.1-human-gut-metagenome-genome-assembly--contig:-NODE-775-length-16412-cov-8.084679_pt1 | contig 16412 bp, 19 predicted proteins | sample MGYA00242573_ERZ504737 | MGnify/ENA primary metagenome ERZ504737 (study PRJEB26092, sample SAMD00036203) | human gut metagenome | host: Homo sapiens | study: EMG produced TPA metagenomics assembly of...
TTTCCGCCTTACGGCACTCTTACAGTGGTCTGTCGTTGCTTTTTTGTGATAAGGTCTAGGACGTTTTTCGATGGAAGCAAGGGATTCGTTCTGTTTTCCGAAGAATACAAAAAATCCGAACCCTTCTCCTATTGGAAAAAAGTTCGGATTTTGTTGTTGTGGTGCACCTCCAGGGACTCGAACCCTGGGCCCACTGATTAAGAGAAACCAACGTGCAACAATCGTCAATTTTCAGAATTACGCAGATTCGTTATTTTTATCGCTTTATCGTAAATTTGTGTTTTGCATCTGCTGCATCCTTTGCACCTGTTGTCCCCTCTCGCATCCGTTATCCAGCCGTTCCGGTGTGCAAAAAGTGTGCAAAAGTGTGCAGAGCCAAAATCAGCCCCTTAAAGCAGGCATCGGATTTTTATGCAAAGCCGGAAAAACGGCCGGGTTCGAGCCCGATACGGCAGCTACAATCTTGCCTGTTCAGACTAAGCATCAAATGTACATCCACAACTACGATTCATGGCAGGAATTTGGACAACTGCGATCTCTTATAAATCCAAAGCAGCTCTTTCTATGTGGACCTTTTCTATGTGGACCTTTCTGGGTGGAAATACCCAGAGGGTTCACTTTTTTTATTTTATCGACAGCGCCTCCATCCGGGCTATACTGCTGTTTTGACATCTATTTGGCAGCAAAACCCTGAAGGATCACGACTCATTATAAAGCGTGACGGATTTCAGACAAAAGCGCACAAGGCTTGAACAAAGCCGTAAGATCACTTCCTGGAGCGACAAAGACTTATACAATCTTTGTTTCGATTGCAGGACCCTTTTCCCCTCTTAATACTTTTAGCGGTATTATGGCCTTGCAAGAAAGAAATGAGGTGAACAATTATGAGCATTACAAATGCGGCGAGAAGATTTGAACAGAGATTTGACGCAAAAGCGGAGCGCTTTATTTGGCATCATCCGCTACTTGGCTCCATCTCCATCTTTGTTGGAATGCCCTTACTGGTTTTGGCGTGTGTCTGTATCAGTACGATCCTTATCGCCTTTCCGATGGCATGGCTTTTGGGTTGGTTGTAATCTTTATTTCATCTTTAAACGCACAAAAGATCACTAATGCCATTTTTAGAGGAAAGGGTTTATGATGTTGGGGACATCAAAAAAGGAGGATAGCTCTTATGCAAATGCTAATTGCACTCATAGGTGTATGTGCGGCAGCAATGCTGCTGTGGTATGTCTATATTTTAATGAAGGGAGATGATCAGGCATGAGCACCATGATTCAGTATGTTTTATACCTTGCCATTCTGGTTGTTTTGGCAATTCCGCTGGGCGCATACATAAAAAACGTCATGAGCGGCGAGAAAACTTTTTTGTCCAAAGTTCTGACACCGTGCGAAAACCTGATTTACAAGGTTACGCGTGTAGACAGAGAAGAGCAGATGACATGGAAAAAATATGCGGTAAGTGTAATGACTTTTTCCGGTATCGGGCTTGTTTTTCTGTTCCTGCTTCAACTTCTGCAGGGAGTTCTTCCCGGAAACCCGCAGAATCTTTCCGGTGTGAAATGGGATTTGGCATTTAACACTTCTGCAAGTTTCATTACCAATACAAACTGGCAGGCATATTCCGGTGAATCCACATTGAGTTATCTCACTCAGGCTTTAGGTCTGACTGTTCAGAACTTTGTTTCCGCAGCTACAGGTATCGCCGTTCTATTTGCATTGATCCGTGGCTTTATCAAGGTGAAATCCTCCGGGTTGGGAAGCTTTTGGGTGGACTTGACCCGCATTGTGGTTCACATCCTACTCCCGCTGAATCTGGTCATTTCTCTGTTGCTGGTAGGCGGCGGCGTGATTCAGAACCTGAAAAGTGCAGAAACAGTATCCCTTGTAGAACCGATTGCCGTCAGTGCAGAAGGCGAAATCCTTGAGGATGCGGTAATTGACTTAGACACCGAAACCGTCACTGTAGATGGCGAAATCGTTTCGAATGCACAGATCGTCACCGAGCAGTTCGTACCGATGGGTCCTGCGGCCAGCCAAGTCGCAATCAAACAGACCGGCACCAACGGCGGCGGTTATATGGGCGTCAACTCCGCACATCCTTTGGAAAATCCCAGTGCCTTTACCAATCTGATCGAAACGATTTCCATTCTACTGATTCCGGCGGCACTGTGTTTCACATTCGGTTCTGCGGTAAAGAACAAGAGGCAGGGTATTGCGATCTTTATGGCAATGTTTCTCTGTCTGGTTGTTGCCTTGAGCTGCATCGCCGTCACTGAACAGGTTGGCACCCCCCAGCTTGCACAAAACGGCGCAGTCAATATGTCAATGGCCGAACAGGCAGGCGGCAATATGGAGGGCAAGGAGACTCGCTTTGGCATTGCAGGGTCCTCTACCTGGGCAGCTTTCACCACAGCAGCCTCCAACGGCTCTGTAAACTCCATGCATGACAGCTACACGCCTTTTGGCGGCATGGTGACTATGCTGCTGATGCAGCTTGGCGAGGTTGTTTTCGGCGGCGTGGGCTGCGGCCTTTACGGTATGCTTGCTTTTGCTATTCTGACGGTGTTCATTGCCGGTCTGATGGTAGGCCGTACACCGGAATTCCTTGGCAAGAAAATTGAGCCTTATGAGATGAAATGGTCGGTACTGGTTTGCCTTGCAACACCCATTGCAATTCTGGTCGGCAGTGGCCTTGCCGCCGTAGTACCCTCTGTCATGGACAGCCTGAATAACGGCGCGCCCACGGTTTCTCTGAGATGCTGTACACCTACTCATCCTGTGGCGGCAATAATGGCTCTGCCTTTGCCGGTTTTAATGCGAATACCGTATTTCTGAATGTAAGTCTGGGACTGGTGATGCTCTTTGCCCGGTTCCTGCCCATCATCGGCACACTTGCAATCGCAGGCAGCTTGGCTGGGAAAAAGAAAATTGCCACGACAGCGGGCACCATGTCTACCACAAATGGAATGTTTGTTTTTCTGCTGATCGTTGTGGTATTGCTGATTGGTGCGCTGAGCTTCTTCCCGGCGCTTGCTCTTGGTCCACTTGCTGAGTTCTTTGGAAGCATTGCGTAACGGAGGGTTACAGATATGAGTACAAAACAGAAAACTGCTTTTGCCGACCGGAAAATGCTCGGCAGGGCAATTAAAGATTCTTTTGTAAAATTGAGCCCGAAAACACAGGCAAAAAATCCGGTCATGTTTCTGGTTTTTGTGGCTGCTATTTTGACCAGCATTCTTTGGGTGGTGTCCCTGTTCGGCTTAAAAGACGCTCCAAGCGGATATACGCTGGCGATTGCAGTGATTCTTTGGTTTACCGTGCTATTTGCCAATTTTGCCGAGGCCATTGCAGAAGGCCGAGGCAAGGCACAGGCTGATTCTCTCCGGGCATCCCGTAAGGACGTAGACGCGCATAAGATTCCCTCTGTCTCGGAGAAGGACAGCGTGACCGTGGTTCCCTCCGCTCTGCTGAAAAAGGGGGAACTGGTGATCGTCAAAGCCGGAGAGCAGATTCCGGCAGACGGCGAAGTCGTAGAAGGGGCGGCATCTGTGGATGAAAGCGCCATCACCGGCGAATCCGCTCCTGTAATTCGTGAGGCAGGCGGCGACCGCAGCGCTGTGACCGGCGGCACCACTGTACTGTCGGACTGGATCGTTGTCAGAGTGACCAACGAAGCCGGAGAGAGCTTTCTGGACAAGATGATTGCGATGGTAGAAGGTGCTGCCCGGAAAAAGACGCCCAACGAAATTGCTTTGCAGATTTTTCTGGTAGCCTTGTCCATCATCTTTATTTTAGTAACAGTCTCCCTCTACACTTATTCTATTTTTTCTGCAAAACTGGCAGGAATTGAGAATCCCACCTCTGTAACAACTCTGGTTGCGCTGCTGGTATGCCTTGCTCCTACTACCATTGGTGCCTTGCTTTCTGCCATCGGTATTGCCGGTATGTCCCGACTGAACCAGGCAAATGTTCTGGCCATGAGTGGACGCGCCATTGAAGCCGCCGGTGATGTAGACACTTTGATGCTTGACAAAACCGGAACCATCACTCTGGGCAATCGACAGGCATCGGAGTTCATTCCGGTAGATGGTGTAGATATTCAGGAACTGGCAGACGCCGCTCAGCTTTCTTCTCTGGCAGACGAGACCCCTGAGGCAGAAGCGTTGTCGTGCTGGCCAAGGAACAGTTTGGAATTCGTGGCAGAAGCCTTCAGGACAAGAATATGCACTTTGTCCCATTTACTGCCGTGACCCGTATGAGCGGCGTCGATTTTGACGGCAACGAAATCCGAAAAGGCGCAGCAGACGCCATGCAGAGTTATGTGACCCATGCAGGCGGAATGTATTCTCCAGACTGTGATCGAGTTGTCAAGTCTATTGCGTCCAAGGGCGGCACACCTCTGGTCGTAGCTAAGAACCACAAGATCCTCGGCGTTATCTATCTGAAGGATATTATCAAGCAGGGTGTGAAGGAGAAATTTGCAGATCTGCGGAAAATGGGTATCAAGACCATTATGATCACCGGCGACAATCCGATCACAGCTGCGGCCATTGCTGCCGAGGCCGGTGTGGATGACTTCCTTGCGGAAGCAACGCCGGAAGGAAAGCTGGCAATGATTCGTGATTTTCAGGCCAAGGGTCATTTGGTCGCCATGACAGGCGACGGCACCAACGACGCTCCGGCTTTGGCACAAGCAGATGTTGCAGTTGCATGAACAGCGGCACACAAGCAGCAAAAGAAGCAGGTAACATGGTGGATTTGGACTCTTCACCCACAAAACTGATCGACATTGTACGCATCGGCAAACAGCTTTTGATGACACGAGGCAGCCTGACCACCTTCTCCATTGCTAACGATGTGGCAAAATACTTTGCCATTATTCCGGCGCTGTTTGTGGGACTTTATCCGGGTCTGTCTGCTCTGAATATTATGGGGCTGCACTCCCCGCAGAGTGCTGTCCTCTCTGCGATCATTTATAATGCGCTCATCATTATCGCGCTCATTCCGTTGGCGCTGAAAGGTGTGAAATACCGTGAGGTCTCTGCCGGAAAGCTGCTGTCACGGAATCTGCTGGTTTATGGGCTGGGTGGTCTGGCTGCTCCCTTTATCTTTGTGAAACTGATTGATATTCTGCTTGTATTTACCGGTCTGATGTAAGGAGGATGCATCCTATGAATGCAGTAACAAGGAAAACGATCTCGTATTTTGAAGGAATGATTGGAATGAGCTTCGCCATTCTATGTGCGACCACCCTGCGTTTCGCCCTGTGGGCACCGGAATTGCTTCAGAAAATTTTTCTCACCATATTCGGATAAGGGGGTATCTATCATGAAAACGATAAAAAGTGTACTGCCAAAGGCAGGCATGATCTTTTTGATCTTTACTCTGCTGTGCGGCGTGATCTATACGGGTGTTGTAACAGGAATCGCTCAGCTTATTTTCCCGGATAATGCAAACGGAAGCATCATTGAAGTAGACGGAAAAAAATACGGCTGTGAGTTGCTGGGGCAGCAATATACAGATGAAGCCCATATGTGGGGGCGCATTATGAATATTGATGTTTCAACCTATACGGATGAAAACGGAAAGGCACTGATGTACGCCGCTCCCTCCAACCTCTCTCCGGCAAGTGAGGAATATGCACAGCTTGTGGCAGAGCGGGTAGAAAAGCTCCGGGCTGCCGATCCGGACATGGACGAAACGGCCATTCCGGTGGACCTGGTTACTTGTTCCGGCAGTGGGCTTGATCCTCATATTTCCCCGGCGGCAGCGGAGTATCAGGTAGCACGCATTGCAAAGGCAAATGATATGACCGAAGATGAAGTGCGTGAGATCATCCAAAACTGCACCGACGGACGATTCCTTGGCATCTTTGGTGAAGAGACCGTCAATGTGCTGGAAGTCAACCTGATGCTGGACGGTATTCTGGAGAAGTGAAATGAACATAGCTAAAATCATGATTCCCAAAATCTCCACTGTATTTCTTTATGAAAAGGATACGATTCGTCAGGGATTGGAACGGTTTATGGTACATGGCTATACCGCTGTCCCGGTACTGAATGATCAGGAACAGTATATTGGAAGCGTGACGGAGGGAGATTTCCTCCGCCACCTTCTTGCTTGCCAGACAACAGACTTGAAAGTACAGGAGGGATACCGACTTGGCAGCATTGTTCGCAGAGATTTTTGCCCTGCGTTACAAATAGATGCAGATTCCGAGCAGGTTGTAACTGCAATGCTGAATCAGAATTTTGTCCCCATCGTTGATGGCCGGAATGCTCTATGCGGAATTCTGACAAGGAAACGGCTGATTGAATTTCTGGCACAAGCTCGTGATAAAAAAGAATAAGTCCTGCATCTTTAGACGGTCTTAATACAGATACGCATTCTCTTTTACCTTTTTTACTCCCTTTGATATATGATTAAGGACACGTAAAGAGTCATAAAGGGAATCACTTCTACATGAGTGACAGATAGGAGGGTTAAAATGGAACTGCCAAGACAAGATCCGAATCAGCTTCTTCGTGCGATCCGTAACGATGCATCCACTAAGAAAAGCGGAAAACTCAAAATCTTTTTCGGTTATGCCGCAGGTGTCGGAAAGACCTATGCCATGCTTCAGGCGGCTCATCAGGCTAAGGAGCGTGGCATCGATGTGGTTGCTGGATACATAGAACCCCATGCCCGACCCCAGACGATGGCACTTCTGGACGGCTTGGAGCAGCTTCCTGTGAAACAAGTTGCTTACGAAGGAATGACCCTTCGTGAATTTGATCTTGATGCTGCGCTCAAGCGAAATCCCCAGCTCATACTGGTGGATGAGTTGGCCCATACCAACGCCGAAAGCAGTCGGCACACGAAGCGGTATCAGGATATTCAGGAACTGCTAAATACTGGAATTGATGTCTATACGACTGTAAATGTCCAACATATCGAGAGTCTCAACGATACAGTAGCCTCTATCACCGGAATTCTTGTGCGGGAGCGCATTCCGGATTCCACCTTTGATCAAGCAGATCAGGTAGAACTGGTGGATATTGAGCCTGCGGAGTTGCTGGAACGACTGGCAAGTGGAAATGTGTACCGGGAAGATCAGGCGCAGCGGGCAACAGTTAATTTTTTCACGCTGGAAAATCTCACCGCATTGCGGGAAATCGCCCTCCGTCGGTGCGCTGACCGGGTGAACTTGCTGACGGAAAGCGCCAGAGTACAGAGCCGAGGCGATTACCATACAGACGAGCGCATTCTGGCATGTCTTTCCTCGTCGCCATCCAACGCAAAAATCATTCGGACTGCTGCAAGGATGGCAAGAGCCTTTCGGGGAACATTTACCGCTCTTTATGTGGAAACGCCAAATACAGCGGCGATGAGTGACGATGATAAAAAGCGTTTGCAGGATAATAAGCGTCTGGCCCAGCAACTTGGCGCTGTGATTGAGACAAGTTATGGCGATGACGTGCCTTATCAGATTGCGGAATTTGCCCGTCTTTCCGGCATCTCAAAAATCGTAATTGGACGAAGTACCGTTGCACGAAAGAATATTTTCAGCAAGCCCACCTTGACGGAACGCCTGATTTCCAGCGTACCTAATCTGGATATTCATGTGATACCGGATGCCAGCATAGGAACCAGCTATCAGGAAAAAAAGCGTAAGGCGCAGGCAGATGCGATGCCCCTGCGTGATGTTCTGAAGAGTATAGTCGTATTGCTGGTAGCTACACTAATTGGCTGTGGCTTTGACGCTCTTGGGTTCACGGAGAGTAATATTATCGCAGTTTACATATTAGGCGTACTTGTGACCGCTGTAATCACAACCAACCGACTGTGCGGGATTCTGACCTCGGTTGTCAGTGTGCTGGTTTTCAATTTCTTTTTTACCACTCCGAGACTGACATTCCATTTTGACGATCCGAACTATATTGTTACCTTTACCATTATGTTTATAGTAACACTGCTTTCCGGATCTCTCGCTACCCGGCTGAAAGAAAATGCGAAACAATCTGCCCATACAGCTTACCGTACAAAGATTCTTTTTGAAACCAACCAGCTTCTGCAAAAAGAGCAGGATGAGAATGCGGTAATCACCGCTACGGCAGGGCAGCTCATGAAGCTGCTGAAAAAAGATATTGTCGTCTACCTGTCTGATGGTAAAGAACTTGCCACCCCTAACGTTTTTCGTGCTGTTAATAGCATTCAGGAAGATTTAATTTCTGAGAACGAGAAAGCAGTCGCCGATTGGGTCTTCCGAAACAATAAACACGCCGGTGCCACAACAGATACATTATCCAGTGCAAAGTGTTTATACCTTGCGATTCGGGTCAACCAGCATGTATATGGAGTGGCTGGTATTGCGGTGAACGGTATTCCGCTGGACTCTTTCGAAAACAGCGTACTCCTCTCTATTCTGGGCGAGTGCGCTTTGGCACTTGAAAACATCAAAAACGCCAAAGAAAAAGAGGAAGCGGCTGTTCTGGCGCAAAATGAACAGCTTCGTGCTAACCTGCTGCGGGCAATCTCTCATGATCTTCGAACCCCTTTGACAGCGATTTCTGGCAGCGCAGACAATTTGCTTGCAAATTATAAAAAGATGGATGATGCATTGCGGGAGCAGACCTTTACCGATATTTATGACGATTCCATGTGGCTGATTAATCTCGTTGAAAACCTGTTGGCAGTCACACGAATTGAGGGCGGACAGGTCAATCTAACTCGGAGTATCGAACTCATGGATGAGGTCGTTTCTGAAGCACTGAAGCACATCAACAGAAAGAGTAAAGAACACACCATTCGTGTGACCAGCGGTAAAGACTTTATCCTTGCCCACATTGATGCGAAGCTGATCGTTCAGGTGATTATCAATTTGGTTGACAACGCCATCAAATATACCCCTGTCGGTTCAGTAATTGAAATACATACCGACCAAAAAGAGCAATGGGTCACGGTTTCCGTTTCCGACAACGCCCTGGGATTCCCGATGAGCAGAAACCCCGTATTTTCGATATGTTTTATAGTGGGGCCAATAAAGTGGTCGACAGCCGCAGAAGCCTTGGATTGGGGCTGTCCCTCTGTAAGTCCATTGTGACCGCCCACGGCGGTACGATTTCCGTATCAGACAATCAGCCAAATGGCACTGTGTTCACATTTACATTACCCGCCGGGAAGGTAGAACTTCATGAATAAACCTTTGATATTAGTGGTTGAGGATGATCCATCTATACGAAATCTCATTACAACCACATTGAAAACAAATGATTATCGTTATGTGGTAGCGCCCAGTGGCTCGACAGCCATTATGGAGGCCACATCGCACAATCCTGAAATCATCTTGCTGGATTTGGGCTTGCCGGATATGGATGGCGTTCAAGTCATTCAAACGGTACGCTCCTGGTCCAATACCCCCATCATTGTAATTAGCGCCAGAAGTGAAGATAATGACAAGATTCATGCATTGGATGCCGGAGCTGACGATTATCTGACAAAACCTTTTTCTGTTGAAGAATTATTGGCTCGACTTCGGGTGACGCAGCGAAGACTCTCTCTGATGACGGCAGAGATGTTTACTGCCAGTTCTGTATTTGTGAATGGTAAGTTGAAAGTGGATTATGCCGGGGGATGCGCTTATCTGGATGAAAACGAACTTCACCTGACACCCATTGAGTATAAGCTGTTGTGTCTGCTGTCCAAGAATGTCGGCAAGGTACTGACCCATACCTTTATCACACAAAATATCTGGGGCCGCAGTTGGGATAACGATGTGGCTTCCCTGCGGGTATTTATGGCAACACTGCGGAAAAAGCTGGAGCCAACAGAGGAATCCCCGCAATACATCCAAACACATATTGGTGTGGGCTACCGTATGATAAAAGTAGAATAATACTATGCGGTCGGCCAGTGTTCACAGATGCATCAGATGTTCAACATACCGAATTGAAGCTCATGCCGAATCACCGTTTGAATTTGCGGTCGCTGCGAACCTTTCTGACCGTGGATGACGAAACGTTTGAACGCTTGCAGAAACGGTTTGAGAGCATGGTACGATAACCTGTTTCTGATTTAAAAAACTTGTCAAGAGGGCTGGCACCGTCCAGTCCTCTCTCTTTTTGCCAAAGTTCCCATTGCATTTTCTTGCAAGCTGCCGAAAATGGCGTATTCTTAAAACTTTTTGTTGACAAGGCTCGCTTTTTATGGTAATCTATCCCAACAATTTAATATAACATATTTACTTAGAGTTCCAGCTCGGCTCCAGAAGGAGCCGGAGCAAGTTTTTAACTTTCTTATCGCTACATAACGAACCCGAACCAAGGCCATCCCAGAAGGGATGGTCAGGTTCAGGTTGTTGTGTGGCGATTTTTTTATTGCAAAATCAGCAACGAACCTTGAAAACCGAAAGACCGTCTGCATGAGATACACGGCCATGACCCCGTAAGGGAGAGCCGAGAAACGCCGCCGAGAGGGGGTAGGAAAGCCATGCAGGGAGAACGGCGCACCCACATCAACTGGTCAAAATGGCCAGTTGATGTGGTGAATGACACAAAGCGTCATTCACCAGAAGAACTTTCTGCGTTACGGCTCACCTCATGTGGACAAAATGTCCACATGAGGTGAATTGCTACAGCCTGAATCAATGTAGACGATTTGTCCACATCGATTCCATTCGTGTTACGTTTGACCTCGACTTGACATTTTGTCAAGCCACGGTGAAATCTGGTAAGTGTCGCTTTCCGGTATTTGCCAGATTACTGTAACACGATTACCCCATGGTGGGTTACGAAAACCGTAACTCACCACTTGGAAGTGGTAAATGGACAAAATATCCACTTACCACCCAGTCATAACGCACAGATTTTAGTTGGTGATCATTTTGATCACAACCAGACAATCGTAACGCTTTATTGTGCAAGCGTGGCTGTTACCGTTTTGATAACCGCCACGCTTCCGTAACACTTTTGGCAAATAATACTTTTCATTATCCACCACACACCTGTAGCAGCTAAAGGAGGATGCCTATGACAACAGAACAATGGGAACGCGAAAATCAGGACACCCTGATGGAATATTTCATTGATGGCGACCCCAGTGTGCGCAGAATCCAATGTGAATACTGCCGCAAGGTCATCTACACCCAGACCCGGAACCGAAAATATTGCAGCTTCCAGACTTGCGGTCACAAGATGCTGAATCTGCGGAAAAGGCTTAAAAAGCGCGTTGAGCGAGGAAAGTATACCTGCGCTTGCTGCGGGGAGCAGTTCTTACCGATCCGGCAGATGCCAGATATTGCAGCAATGCCTGTCGGCAAAAAGACTACCGCCAGCGTAAAGCGATGGTTCACGCTTCTCTTTTAGGAACTTGACAAAGTTTGTCAAGTTCCTTATCTACGCTCGCTTTTATCCAGTAAAGTGGCACTTCCCATTCTGGGAAGTGCCAAAATACCGTAACTCTTAATCGCTCACTCCCAAATCCCCAAAATGGGAATTTGGCTGTGTGGTTGCAAATCAGGTTACGCTTTCCGTAACTTGATTTGCAATTCCCGCCGAATCAGGTTCCCAAAATGATAACTTGATTGCACCCGTAACGAAGCCACCGGAGTTCTCATTTTGAAAACTTCGGTTTTACCTGTAACACGTCACCCCCACTCCGTAAAAATCAGGTTGCCAAGATGACAACCTGATTCTGACCGTAACGGAATCAGTTGGTCATTTTGGCCAACTGAAAAAGCCGGACGAGCTGATGGGCAGAGATTCGCAAATCTGTGCCTGTCAGCTTGCCCGGAGCAAGAGTGCAGAGGGTGCAGCCCTTTGCCCCAGTGATATGATGCTGTGCGTCATATCCTACTGGGTATTATCTGGCGCAAAACGGCGGCAGATTCAGCAGCTCCGCTGCTGCGCTTTCCCCGCTAAGCTGTTGAAACGGAGGAATGTCTATCTGAAACTGACACGACACAACGGACGAGCCGGAGCACACGGCACTTACAACCCCAAGCACAATGACCGCAGTTTCAACCTTGCTAACAGTGAGCACATCGACCCGGAACGCGCCAAGGGCAACATCTACTGGGACTGCTTCCACGGTTTCCGTTCGGCTCTTGACCCACAAGACCCGGATGATCTGGCGGCAACCTTCTCAGATGTGGAACGGCAGTTCTATGAGAGCCGCTATTCCAACTTTGTGGAAAGCCAGAACGAGCGCAACGCCAAGATCCGGCACACAGAGCGCAACCGCTCCATTCCCGACCTGCTGTCCAGCCGCAAGACCTGCCCGGAGGAGACCATCTACCAACTCGGAACGTTGGATGAACACGCCTCCGCAGAGGATTTGCTCAATCTCGTCACAGAGTTCATTGAGGAGTTCAAAGCCAAGTATGGCGAACACGTTCATGTACTAGACTGGGCGCTGCATCTGGACGAAAGCACACCCCACATCCACGAACGCCATGTGTTCGACTGCGAGAACAAATACGGCGAGGTGGCACCCCAGCAGGAAAAGGCATTGGAAGCACTGGGCTTCGAGCTGCCTGACCCGGACAAGCCCCTCAGCCGCCGCAACAACCGCAAAATCACCTTTGATGCCGCCTGTCGGAAGATGCTGTTTGAAATCGCCAAGCGACACGGGCTGGAATTGGAGGAAGAAGCGGAGTACGGCAACCGCAAGTATCTGGAAAAGCAGGACTTCATCCTTGCCAAGCAGAAAGCACAGCTTGCCGCCCAGCAGAGCAAGCTGGACGAATTGACCCTCAAGGTCAACGACATGGAAACGCTGATCGACGAGGTATCGGCTGCGGCTTACGACAAGGCGGTGGAGGTCGTGACCGATGTGGTGCACACCGAGACCCGCAAGGAAGATATGCGGATGATTGAGGACTCGAAGAAGTGGGTGCTGTCCCCGGAACGCAAGGCTCCGCAGGCCACGAGAGAGTACGCCGCTCACCGGTTGGATACCGTGTTGGACAAGTTCCTCAAGACTATGCAGACCACCGCCACCCGCTTACAGGAGAAGCTCCTGAAGCCGGAGGCTCGGCAGAAAGGCAAGGAGCAGGTCAAGGAAAAGGCACGAGATTCCGTTCTGCAACTGCTAAGCCGATTGCAGGCAGAGCAAACACAGCGGAAGCCATCTGTCCCACCTACCGCCGAAAAATCAGAAACACGAGGTGATGTTTATTGAGCAAAGAAGTCAATCAAGAAGAATGTGCTCCCCGAACCGTTGAAGATGTGAAGGAAATGCTGGTCAAACACTCCAACGGCGAAATCCAGCGGACGATCCAAAACTGCATCACGATTTTGCAGAACGACCATGTGCTTGCCGATGCCATCCGGCTGAACCTGTTGAGCGAGCGCATCGACATTGTAAAGCCCGTGGGCTGGCCCCGCTCCGGCAAGACGCTGAACGACATTGACATGAAGTATATCCTGCGGCGAATGGAGAAGTACGGCATCTCCAGCGAAAAGAAAATTGAATCCGCCATCCGCATCGTTGCCAACGAGAACCGCTATCATCCCATCCGGGACTACCTGAACGGCCTGAAATGGGATGGAACAGAGCGGATAGCCCACGTCCTGTACCATTTTCTCGGTGCTGCGGAAGACGAGTACACTTGCGAAGCTATGAAGATTTTCCTGCTGGGAGCCATCAAGCGGGTATTTCAGCCGGGATGCAAATTTGAAACCATGCTCTGTCTGGTGGGTGGTCAGGGTGCGGGGAAGTCCAGCTTTTTTCGGCTGCTGGCGGTCAAGGATGAGTGGTTCTCGGATGACCTGCGGCGGCTGGACGATGACAACGTGTACCGCAAGCTGCAAGGTCACTGGATCATCGAAATGTCGGAGATGATCGCCACCGCCAATGCCAAGAGCATCGAGGAGATCAAGAGTTTTCTCAGCAAGCAGAAGGAAACCTATAAAGTTCCCTACGAGACCCATCCTGCCGACCGTCTGCGCCAGTGCGTCTTTGCTGGCACAACCAATCGGCAGGATTTTTTGCCCCGTGACCGCACGGGCAATCGCCGCTTTATCCCCGTTCCGGTGGATGCGGAACTAGCAGAAGTCCACATTCTAGACGATGAAGCCGAATCCCGTGCCTATATCAACCAGCTTTGGGCAGAAGCTATGACCATCTACAACAGCGGCAACTACAAGCTGGCGTTCAGCCCCGCCATGCAGGAAACCCTGCAAGCCCATCAGCAGGACTTCATGCAGGAGGACGCGCAGGCTGGTATGATCTATGCCTTTCTGGAGGACTACACGGGTGACCGGGTGTGTTCCAAGCAGCTCTATGCGGAGGCTCTGGGCAACACGAACATCCCGGCAGAGTGGGAGACCCGCGCTATCTGCGAGATCATGAACACCGGCATTTCGCGCGGCGATATCCAAGGCTGGCAGGCGCACAAGACCGCCAAGCGTTACCCGAAGTACGGGGTTCAGAAAGGCTGGGAGCGCGTAACCAGCCCCGAAACCGGGGCTGAAGATTTCTCCGAAATAACGGATGCGGAAGCCCAGCAACTGGGCTTTCCCTTCTGACGGACACCGGTTACACGTCTGGTTACAGATTCGGTTACGCCCCAGTTACAGCCCAAAAGCCGCATGACTGCTGCGTTTTTCTCTTTCTGTAACCATGTAACCTTAAAAAGAGAAGAAAAAGTATAAAGTCCACCGAATGTCCTGCGTACAGAAAAAGAGAGTTTTCCTGCCCGGTTACAGGCGTTCGGTTACAAGGAAGTGGAGGTCTGCCTATGAATATGAATCGGCCTGACATGACCGAAGATGTGAAATCTAAAGATTATACGAATAACTCCTTGCAAAAGGACTCGAACCCGGTTACAATGAAAGCGTCCAAATCCCCTGTCACAGAATCTTCTGACCAGACCAAAGCAGCCAAGCACGAACCTCTTGTTTACCGGGTGGAGGAAATCGCCCAACTTTTGGCGATTTCTCCTCGCGCTGCGTACAACCTGTGCAACACCACGAAGGATTTTCGGGTGCTGCGCATCGGCACCAGCATCCGGGTGAACAAGCAGAGTTTCGACAGCTGGTTTGCGGCGGTCTGAGGGAGGTAATCTATGGCATCTATCATGAAGCGCGGAGATTCCTACTCCGTCCGTTATAAGTACAAAGACCATTCCGGCAAACCCTGCGAGGGATGGGAGAGTTTCAAGACCATGAAGGAGGCGCAGGAGCGGAAGATCACGGTCGAGAAAGAATTGCTGGACGGCACATTCCTTGTCCCCGACACCATGACGGTGGAGGAGATGCTGTACAAATGGATCCCGATCCAGTCCACCAAACACAAATGGTCTCCCAAGACCTACACCCAATCTGTGGCGATGGTGCAGAATCTTATCGTGCCGTATATCGGGAAACGGAAGGTGCAGGAACTGCGAACCTACGACATCGAGAAGTTCTATGCTACCCTTGCCAAGACTCCCTGCGGGCAGTACGTCCACGGCGTAAAGCAGCCCCTGACCGAAAAGCAGAAGAAGCGGTTGCTGTCCAGCACCTCTATTCACGAAGTCCACACCCTGCTGAAAACCGCCTTTTCCTATGCGGTGGAATGGGACTTGATCCACAAGATTCCCCTGCCCCGTGATGCCCCCAAGGTCAATATCGAGGAAACGCACCATCTGGGACGAGAAAACCATGCTGGCAGCCTTGCAGACCATCGAGAACCCTGCCCTGCATCTAGCGGTGCACATGAGCATGATCCTTTCGCTCCGTGAGGGCGAAATCCTCGGCCTACAGCCGAGTGATCTGGACTTTGATGCAGCCGATGGTCGTGGTACCATCTCGGTCAGCAAAACCATGCAGCGAGCCAACAAGGACGCTCTGGAAAAGCTCGATCCAAATCAGGTCTACTACACCTTCCCGAACAGGCGTGAGGGCAGCAAGTCCTCCCTTATCCTGAAAAAGCCCAAGACCAAGAAATCCAACCATGTCCTGTATATGACAAAGCCCTTAAAGGAAGAACTGCTGGCATGGCTTGAAAAGTTGAAGCAGGACGAGCAGAACGCCCCGGAGAAATACAGCAACTGCGGGCAACTGTTCCGACTGCCGGACGGCTTGCCCATTGCACCGGAGCTGCTGACGAAATGGTACCGTCTGTGGAGAGCCGAGCACCCGGAGTTTGAGCAGATCGTGTTCCACGGTCTGCGGCATTCCAGTGCCACCTACCAGCTCTTGCAGTCGGACGGTGACTTCAAGTCGGTGCAGGGCAACACAGGTCATGCAACGGCATCTGTCCTGATGGACACCTACGCCCACACGCAGGACAAGCCCCGGTTGGAGCTGACCGAGAAAATCGAAGCCAACTTCTATTCCCAAGACCTGACCCCAGCAGCATCCCAGCCCCGGCAAAACGAAAAGCCGGCGCAACAAAAATCTCCGGCAAAGAGATCCTTGAAGCCATCCGGCTGATGGACGCAGACG
>ENA-OQIO01000776-OQIO01000776.1-human-gut-metagenome-genome-assembly--contig:-NODE-776-length-16406-cov-2.207998_pt1 | contig 16406 bp, 20 predicted proteins | sample MGYA00242573_ERZ504737 | MGnify/ENA primary metagenome ERZ504737 (study PRJEB26092, sample SAMD00036203) | human gut metagenome | host: Homo sapiens | study: EMG produced TPA metagenomics assembly of...
CATCGATCGATGCTCAGACGTACGTAGCTGTACATCGATCATGCTCAGACGTAACGGAGTGATCAGGTCTTCAAATGTAGTCTCCGGGTACTCATAGAACGCCCACATCGCCTTCGCCGCATCGATCGGGGACCGCCGCCCATGGATACGATCCAGTCCGGCTCAAACTCACGCATCACCTCTGCACCCTTCATAACGGTCTCAACAGACGGATCCGGCTCAACACCCTCGATCAGCCTTACTTCCATGCCGCCCTCTTTCAGGTAGTTTACTGCCCGGTCAAGGAATCCCTGACGCTTCATAGATCCTCCACCGACAACAAGACAGGCTTTCTTTCCTTTCAGATTTTTCAGTTCTTCAAGACAGCCTTTTCCATGATAAATGTCCCTTGGTAAACAAAATCTACTCATAACAAATCTCTCCTTTTTATGTAGTATTGTTATTTTTTTAACATGTATATTATATCTCTCTGCACGCAAAAAAGCAACCCTGTTTTTGGAAATTTTGTATAAATTCCAGGTAAAACAGAGTTGCCTTATAGTAACTTTACACAGAACCTCTTTCTGCATAAAATTTATTCTGCCGAAGGCTTTGGAATATAGGTCTTGCTTGTCATGGCTGTCGCTTTTCCATTCTGATTATTGATCAGTACTACATTAAAAGTTACCTTTGCATCCAGCCGCAGGTCAACCGGTGCTGTATATTTCGTGGCACCTGCATCCGGTACAGAACCATCGGTTGTATAATAAGCCGTATACCCATCCGGAACTGTCACAGTCACCTGGATCGTTCCGCTGTATGCACCCGTAGATGGAGAAACCGCCGGTGCATCAGCACCGGGAATGCAATCGTATATTTCGCACTTGCCACAACGCTTGGCACTCCTGCCTTGTTGACAGCAATCGCCCGAATCTCAGTCACGCCTTCTTCCTGCAGAAGGATTGCCTCAGAATATTTCTGACTGGCACTCGTCGGTTCTGACCCGTCTGTCGTATAATAAATATCTCCTCCTGTCTCGGAAGAAAGAGAAACCTGCTGAACCTCTGTATAACTGCCCTCTTTCAGACTGAATTCCGGTGCTGTGGAAACATATTTTTTTACTGCCTTAAGTACTTTACTGTCATCGCAGTCTTCCAGCAGTACAGAGATTTTATCCAGTTCATCATTTTTCACATAAAAATCAATGACTGCCTCATAAAGCTTTTCATTGGATGGCTGTGTCTCCAACGCAGTCAGATACACAGATTCTGCACTGTCCAGATCTCCCTGATCCACATAAATATCTGCAAGCCCCTTGTACGCTTCAGGCCTGGATTTGTCCTTGATCACAGCACGGTCAAAATACTTCTGTGCAACTTCGTAATTATCCTCCTGCAGTGCTGACATTCCCTTTTTCATGACTCCGGTATAAGAATTCTGATAAATCACATAAATTCCCACACCGATCAGACATACGATTAAAAAAAGAACGAGCAAAAGATTCCTTCTCTTTTTCTTTGCGGCTTCTCTCCGCTTCATTTGCTGAATCCTGCGGTATTCCGGTGAATCTTTTCTGAGATTTCCGGTCTGTTGCCTCTCCGCCTGTCTCCGGTTCTGCTGTTCTTTAGAACGACGGAGATTTTCTCTTCTTGCCTCCCTGAGCCGTTCCATCTCATTTTCATTCAGAACGCGGGTAGAACGGACACTCTGGGTCTGACTCATCTGACGCTGTCTCCGGACATCATCTGTCCGGATCTGACGGGTAGCCCCTTCTACCGAACCCTTTACTTCTCTTGCAAGAACATCATCCAGCGGGTTATAATCCGGGACCATCTGTACTTCAGCATTGCACCTGGGACAGATCAACTGACCATCCGGTATATTTGCTCCGCAATGTACACACTTCATGATCCGGTACCTCCTAGCTGCGTACAGTCTCTACACAGTTATTCATCAGCATGGCGATCGTCATCGGTCCTACTCCGCCCGGAACAGGAGTGATCGCTGATGCAACTGGTTCAACATCTGCAAAATCAACATCTCCACACAGATGATTTTCTGCATCCCGATGCATTCCGACATCAATAACAACCGCACCTTTTTTAACATAATCTGATGTTATGAAACGCTCTTTTCCGATTGCAACGATCAGAATATCTGCTCTTCTTGTCACATCTGCAAGACTCTTCGTTCTGGAGTGTGCAACCGTAACTGTTCCATTTTCCCGGAGAAGCAGTGCTGCCATTGGTTTCCCGACAATATTGCTTCTTCCGATGATCACACATTCCTTTCCGGCAATCTCTATTCCCGAACGCTTCAGCAACTGGATCACACCGGCCGGAGTGCAGGATAAAAATCCCTTTTCCCCGATCCACAGTCTTCCCACACTTCAGGATGGATCCATCCACGTCCTTATCAGCCGAAATCGTCCGGATGATCTTATCTTCATCAATCTGAGCAGGAAGTGGGAGCTGTACAAGGATTCCATTTACCGTATCATCCGCATTCAGTTCCTTTACAAGCTCTACAAGCTGCTCTTCTGTCGTATCCTCCGGCAGTTCATATGCCCTTGATTCTACTCCGATATATGCACAGGCTCTTTTTTTTATTTCTTACATAAACGGAAGAAGCCGGATCATCCCCTACCTGAATGACGGCAAGACAAATGTCCGTTCCGTCATTCTTCAATGCTTCTACCTCAGCTTTTAATTCATCTTTAATCTGCTGTGAAATTGCCTTTCCATCAATTAATTGTGCCATTCTTTTCTCCTTCTTGTTCCGGTTACCCTATTATTTTATACACCCTTTATTTGATGTTGGGGTCAAAAGCCCCCAACAATGATGCCAACGATTGTTTCGTGCTACGCACTCCCACAATCCTGACATCTTTATTTTCCTGTATGACAGAAGATCCTTAGAACAGACCTGCGATCTTTCCGTCGTCTGTTACATCAATTCCATTTGCTGCCGGTACTTTCGGCAGTCCAGGCATGGTCATTACTGCACCCGTCAGAGCGACAACGAATCCTGCACCGGCACTGACATAGACTTCTCTGATATGGATATCAAAATTCTCCGGTCTTCCAAGCTTCTTCGCATCATCTGACAGGGAATACTGATTCTTCGCCATACATACCGGGAAATCTGAGAATCCCATCTCTTCGATCTTTGCGATCTGCTTTGACGCAGCCGGTTCATACACCACATCTCTTGCACCATAGATTTCCTGTGCGATCGTACGGATTTTATCTTTCAGAGAAAGTTCTTCACTGTAAAGTGGATGGAAACGGCTTTCCTTTGTCTCCAGCGTCTCCAGTACTTTCTCAGCCAGTGCGATGCCGCCTTCTCCGCCTTTTTCCCATACTTCTGAAAGTGCAAATTCACAGTTATGGTCATGACAGAATTTTTCAATAAATGCATTCTCTGCATCCGTATCTGATACAAAAGAATTCAGCGTAACAACAACCGGCACACCATATTTCTGAATATTTTCAATATGCTTTTCAAGATTTACAATTCCTTTTGCAAGTGCATCTAAATTTTCTTCTGCAAGATCTGCCTTTGCAACACCGCCATTGTATTTTAATGCACGTACTGTTGCGACCAGGACAACTGCATCCGGCTTCAATCCTGCCATCCGGCACTTGATATCAAAAAACTTCTCGGCTCCAAGATCTGCACCGAACCCTGCCTCCGTCACTGCAATATCGCCAAGCTTCAGGGCCATCTTTGTGGCACGCACACTGTTGCATCCATGTGCGATATTGGCAAACGGTCCACCATGGATCAGTGCCGGTGTATGTTCCAGGGTCTGAATCAGATTTGGCTTGATTGCATCTTTCAAAAGTGCAGTCATGGCACCGGTTGCCTGCAGATCATCTGCTGTCACCGGATCTCCATTAAAATTATAAGCGACAATAATTCTTCCCAGACGCTTCTTAAGATCAGCAAGATCATCTGCAAGGCAGAGAATTGCCATAATCTCGGAGGCGACTGTAATAACAAAATGATCTTCTCTTACCATTCCGTCGGTCTTTCTTCCAAGACCAACTACAATATTCCGCAGGACACGGTCATTCATGTCCACGCAGCGTTTCCACACGATCTGACGTGGATCGATCCCCAGGGCATTCCCCTGCTGGATATGATTATCAAGCATTGCTGCCAGCAGATTGTTGGCAGAAGTGATGGCATGAAAATCTCCCGTGAAATGAAGATTCAGATCCTCCATCGGAACCACCTGTGAATAACCGCCACCGGCTGCTCCTCCTTTGATTCCAAAGCAATGGTCCAAGAGATGGTTCGCGTAATGCGATCACTGATTTTTGCCAAGCTTTGCAAATGCCTGTCCAAGACCTACAGAAATTGTCGTCTTTCCCTCTCCCGCCGGGGTCGGATTAATGGCTGTAACAAGAACCAGCTTTCCGTCCTCGCGGTCCTTGATCCGTTCCCAGAGTTCATCAGAAAGCTTTGCTTTATACTTTCCATAAAATTCCAGTTCATCCTCTGCGATTCCTGCACCCTCTGCCACCTCTCTGATGTGCTTCATTTCTGCTTCCTGAGCAATCTGAATATCTGTCTTCATTCCTGTTTCCTCCTTGTTCATCCCTCTTATTTTCAATAACATCCTCACACTTTCATGCAAGTTCTGTAAACTACGATTCCTGCTTATTTTCCGCTATGTATGCGTCAAATTCTTCTTTTGACATAAGAACTTTTCTCGGCTTTGTCCCCTCTTCGGGACCGACAACTCCTGCTTCTGCAAGCTGATCCATGATCCTTGCAGCACGGTTGAACCAATCTTGAACATTCTCTGGAGCATTCCGATCGAAGCCCTGTCTTTGTCAATGATCAGTTGTCCTGCTTCTGTAAATAGACATCCCTGTCATCTGTATCCTCCGCAGATACTCCTGAAATGGATGTCGGAACATCAGCAGTCATCATATGTTCTTCCAGTTCATTACTGTAAGCCGTACTTCCATTTTTGTCAATCAGATAATCTACAACTTTCTGAACTTCTTTATCAGAGACAAAGGATCCCTGCACCCTCACCGGCTTTGGATAACCGGATGGATAGAACAGCATATCTCCTTTTCCCAGCAGCTTTTCTGCCCCGTTCATATCAATGATCGTACGCGAATCCACTCCCGATGAAACTGAAAATGCAATTCTTGACGGCATATTTGCTTGATCAGTCCCGTGATGACATTCACTGACGGACGCTGAGTCGCAAGGATCAGATGAAGCCCCGCCGCACGTGCCAACTGTGCAAGACGACAGATCGCCCCCTCCACTTCTCCGGGGGCTACCATCATCAGATCTGCAAGCTCATCAATGATGATAATGATCTGTGGAAGTTTTTTCTTTGCATCTTCTCCGGTCTCACCTCTCAGGACTTTTTCATTGAATCCTTTCAGGTCCCTTACATTGTACTCAGCGAAAAGCTATAACGCTTTTCCATCTCGGCAACTGCCCAGTTCAAAGCCCCAGCAGCCTTTTTCGGATCAGTTACAACCGGAATCATCAGATGCGGGATTCCGTTATATACACTCAGTTCTACAACTTTCGGATCTACCAGGATCAGCTTCACATCTTCCGGATCTGCTTTGTAGATAATGCTCATGATCAGGGTATTGATGCAGACAGATTTACCTGAACCTGTCGCTCCTGCGACAAGGAGATGCGGCATCTTTGCAATATCTGCCACAACAACTTTTCCTGCAATATCTTTTCCAACTGCAAAGGAGATCAGTGATCTGCTGTTCTTGAACTCATCGGACTCCAGCAGATCTCTCAGCATAACGGCTGTATTTTCACTGTTCGGGACTTCAATCCCGACAGCAGCTTTTCCCGGTATAGGAGCTTCGATCCTCAGATCAGCGACAGCAAGATTCAGCTTGATATCATCTGCCAGCCCGACAATCTTGCTGACTTTCACTCCCTGTTCCGGCTGTAGCTCATACCGGGTCACAGACGGACCACAGCTTGCATTGGTGACATGAACCCCTACTCCAAAGTTCTGAAGTGTCTGCTCCAGCTTTAATGCTGTGGCACGCAGATGTGCATCGGAATCTCCACCGCCCTTTTTCCCTTTTACCAGAAGATTCATCGGTGGAATGCGGTAAATCTTCTGCGGCTGCTCTTCCATTGCCCTGACAGACTGCTCTACACTGGCTGTCTCGGCTGCAACTGCCTGTGCATTTTCTTTCGTATTTTTCCTGTTCCGTCTGGCCGGCATCTCCTGCGGATCAGATGGCATCTGCATTGCATCAGGTACTCCTTCTTCAGCAGATCTTTCTGTTCCGGTCTTCTCTGTCTCTTCTGCTGTAAGCGGTTCTGCACGGTTAATAACAAACCGCCCCGGATCCGATTCTTCGCTATCTCCTCCGTCAGGGACTGCTCCTTCCGGGGTCAGTTCCTGGATCTCAGGAGATTTTCTCCGCCTTCTGCTTTTTCTCTCCCGCGGTACTTCCTCTTCTCCTTCCCCATGCAAAAGAGTCGTTGCAAAGGAAACTCCTCTTGCCTTTTTCTCTTTTCCACCAGGAGCTCCTGCTCCGCTCTCTTCTGTCTCCTGAGCTGTCTGCCGCTCTCTTTCTTTCCTTTCCCGCTCTTTCGTACGGATCACTGCGGTTTCCTGTCTCTTTCTTTTTGCCTCTTCATATGCGACTTTGCTTTTCCGTCCGATGGGAGACAGAAGAGAACGCTCTGTGATCAGGATAATACTGATGATTCCCAGTACAACCAGGATCACACCGGCACCGATCTTTCCAAAAAGCGGACAAAATAACCGGATCAGACAGCCTCCTGCGAAACCTCCTGCATTCTTATGCTCACTGGATGCGACATAATAAGAAAATAATGTTGCATTTTTATCGTATGGATGGAACAAAAGCTCAATCATTCCGCACAGGATCAGAAATAATGCAGCAACTGCTCCTAATTTTATGTAAGCATGGGAATTTCCCTTATTGGAAATTCCAAATGCAACTGCTCCAAATAAGATAAACGGCAGAAAATATGCCATAAATCCGAAAATGCCAAAAACTACCGATGACACCGTCTTGCCTACAATTCCACCCAGTCCAAAATTACTGAGGACAAGAAGGATACACACTGCAAGCAGTCCCAGAATGATGATCTCCCCTCTGATCTCATCCCGGTTCTGACTTTGTCCGGATTTCTGCTGCGTCTTCTTTGCCGTACTTTTTGTATTCTTCTTTCCTTTTGTTGACTTCGCAGCCATATAATTCCCCCTTATTTTCACATACTTATTTTAGTATACCATCAATTTTTTTTTAGTGTCATCAAAAAATGATCCGGTTTTTCCTGCTTCTTTTTTCTTCTCTCCTCATCGATCAGTTCATGAAGTTTCTGAAACGCTTCATGAATCCCTCCCACTTCATCGATCATTCCCTCTCTGACAGCCTCCTCTCCCTCCAGCATTGTCCCCACATCTTTCACGAGCTGCGTTGAATCCAGCATCAGCTCCACGATCCGTTCCTGGGAGATATGAGAATGGGACGCAATGAAGCGGGTAATGCGGTCCTGGGTACGCTCCATATTTCGATAACTCTGGATCACTCCGATGAACATTCCAGAAGAACGAACCGGATGAATAATCATCGTGCCTGACGGGACAATAAAAGAATAGTCTGCAGATACAGCCAACGGTCCTCCGATAGAATGACTTCCTCCAAGGACCAGTGATACGGTCGGTTTTCCAAGGGATGCGATCATTTCTGCAATTCCAAGTCCGGCTTCTACATCCCCGCCCATTGTGTTTAAAAGGATCAGTACTCCTTCGATCTCATCATTTTCTTCTGCCTCCGCAAGCCGCGGGAGCAAATGTTCATACTTTGTAGCCTTTGTATTTCCGGATACATTCTCATGTCCTTCAATCTCACCGATGATCGTCAGAAGCTGAATCCCATACGGGTTTCCCTTTTTTCCAAGTTCCATCGTCCCCATTTCGCGGATCTCTTCATTTTCCTTATTTCTCTGCTCCTGTTTTGTATCCATTTTTTCTGTTCCCATAGATTCCACCTCCTACAAGTTCTGAACCATAGTATGAACAGATTTATAATAAATATGTAGGAATACATACAACAGTCCGGGGCGGAACATACGATCTGCATAGACACTCTGCCACTGTCAGTTTTTCCTTCATACCCCGGTATAAAAAAGAAGATACAAATGTATCCAATTTACACTTGTACCTTCTCATCGTTATTAATCTTCCAAAGCCTGCTTTACATCAGCGATCAGGTCTTCAATATTTTCAATTCCAAGACTGAAGCGGATCAGATCCGGCTGTACTCCTGCCTCCAGAAGTTCCTGCTCATTCATCTGTCTGTGTGTATGACTTGCCGGATGCAGGACACAGCTTCTTGCATCTGCCACATGCGTCACAATAGCAACCAGTTTCAGCTTATCCATCATTTTCACGGCAGCTTCTCTTCCACCCTTTAATCCAAAAGTGATGACACCACAGCTTCCATTCGGCATATATTTCTGCGTCAGATCATAATACTTATTGCCAGGTAACGACGGGCAGTTTACCCATGCTACTTTTTCATGTCCCTGCAGATATTCCGCCATCTTAATTGCATTTTCATCAATGTCTTGGCATACGCAGATGCAGACTCTCCAGTCCAAGATTCAGGAGAAATGCATTCTGCGGTGACTGGATCGATCCTAAATCTCTCATCAACTGGGAAGTTGCTTTTGTGATATAAGCACCTTTTCCAAATTTTTCTGTATAGATGATTCCATGGTAAGTCTCATCCGGTGTTGTCAGTCCGGCAAATTTATCTCCGTAAGCAGCCCAGTCAAAATTACCGCTGTCAACAATCGCACCGCCTACACATGTTGCATGACCATCCATATACTTTGTTGTGGAATGCGTCACAACATCAGCCCCCCACTCAAACGGACGGCAGTTGATCGGTGTAGCAAATGTATTATCTACGATAAACGGAACCCCATGCTTATGTGCCGCCTTTGCAAATTTTTCAAAATCCAGAACGACCAGTGCCGGATTTGCAATCGTCTCTCCAAATACTGCCTTTGTATTATCCTGAAATGCTGCTTCCAGTTCTTCTTCCGTGCAATCAGGATCAACAAAAGTAGCCGTCACACCCATTTTACGGATTGTATGAGCAAAAAGGTTATATGTTCCGCCATACAGGGCAGATGCACATACAATATGATCTCCCTCTTCTGCAATATTCATAATGGCATAAAAATTAGCTGCCTGACCGGATGAAGTCAGCATTGCCGCTGCTCCGCCTTCCAGATCACAGATCTTTGCTGCTACTGCATCATTCGTCGGATTCTGCAGTCTTGTGTAAAAATAACCGGATTCTTCCAGGTCAAATAAACGTCCCATCTGCTCACTGCTAGTATAACGGAATGTAGTACTCTGATAGATTGGAAGAACTCTTGGCTCTCCATTTCCCGGTTCATATCCTGACTGCACACACTTTGTCTCAATTCTGTAATTGCTCATTTTCTCTTCCTCCTTGAAATTTTCTTAAAAAAATGGAGCAGGCTGTCAATTTTCAGCTTGCTCCATTATCTTTTTAGTAGGTTATTTATTCATTCCAGTTATGATATACATCCTGCACATCATCATCTTCATCAAGCAGATCCAGTGTCTTCTGGATGTTCTTGATATCCTCTTCTTTTGTAAGGTCAACATAAGTCTGAGGAATCATCGTAACTTCCGCAGAAGCCATCGCAATTCCTTCCTCTTCCAGCTTCAGACGTACATCACTGAAATCCTCCGGTGAAGTAAGCACTTCGTAGCTGTCCTCTTCTTCATTAAATCTTCAGCACCCGCATCCAGTGCAAGCATCATCAGATCATCTGAGTCCATATCACACTCTTCTTTATCGATAATAATCTGTCCCTTTTCATCAAACATAAAAGAGACACATCCCGGAGTTCCGACATTTCCAGCTCCCTTTGTAAACGCATTTCTTACATTTGATGCTGTACGGTTCTTATTATCCGTCAGAGTCTTTACGATGATGGCTGTTCCGTTCGGACCATATCCCTCATATGTAATACGCTCATAATTATCTGCGGAACCTTCCCCGGCTGCTTTCTTGATATTTCTTTCGATCGTATCATTCGGCATATTGTTCGCTTTTGCCTTTGCGATCACATCACGAAGTCTGCTATTATTCACCGGATCAGCACTTCCACCTTCTTTTACTGCAATCGCAAGCTCACGGCCGATCTTTGTAAATATCTTTCCCTTTGCTGCGTCATTCTTCTCTTTTTTGTGCTTAATATTCGCAAATTTAGAATGTCCTGACATACTTTCATTCTCCTTTTCTATCTGACTTAAATCAATTAAGACTTGTACTTCATCCTGCTCTCCGCAACCAAAGCATTATCTTAATAAGTTTACCACGCTTTTTCTCATCTGTAAGTCCACGTTCCTGTCTTATGTAGGCAGATTCAGGCTGACGCAGATCGCCTCGTCTACTTTTTTCATCATTGCAGAATCTATATGACATACATATTCTTTCAGTCGCTGCTTGTCGATTGTACGGATCTGCTCTAACAGGATCACAGAATTTTTTACTATATTATAATCCCTCGTACTGATCTCGATATGCGTCGGAAGTTTCGCTTTATTCATTTTTGAAGTGATCGCCGCACAGATGATCGTAGGCTGTGCCGGTTTCCGATATTATTCTGGATAACCAGGACAGGTCGTATCCCTCCCTGCTCTGATCCGACCACGGGGCTTAGATCTGCGTAATAAATATCTCCTCGTCTGACCATTTGTTTTCACTCTCCGATATCTCCGTTATGTTAAGCTATACTTAAGTATCTCCGGATTCATCGGATGTATTCACAAATTCTTCAGATTCGTCCTTTAAAAATAATCTGTCTGCGAAATGATTTTTCCATTCTTCAGGTAAACACGTGGGATTCTCTTACTCAGGCAGCATACAAATTCATAATTGAATCTTCCACTTAATTCTGCAAGATCCTCCACCTGGATCTGTTCCTCCTGATCCCGTCCGATCAGAATCACCTCATCCATAAATGCCACATCGGGGATTTCCGTTACATCAACCATAAACTGATCCATACAGACTCTTCCAAGAATCCTTGCCTTTTTCCCATGGATCAGCACATACCCTTTATTTGACAGTGATCTGGGATACCCATCTCCATATCCCACCGGAATGGTTGCAATCTTCATCTTTTTCTCTGTAATATATGTGCCACCATAACTGATCGATGTACCTTTTCCTACTTCCTTTACGAAACTGACATGACTGACCAGACGCAGAGCCGGACGCAGACTCACTGCATTCTGATCCACGTCGTCTGATGGATACATTCCGTAAATGGAAATTCCCGCTCTCGCAATATCATGCTTGAGATCTGGAAAATCAATGATTCCGGCACTGTTGTCACAGTCAAAATACTGGATCGGAACATTTCGTTCCTCCATCAGTTCTTTCATCCATAAAAATTTCTCATGCTGCTTTAACGTATAAGATTTATCCAGCTCGTCGGCTTTGCAAATGCGTAAACATTGCCTCTGTCTGCACATTCGGAAGCCTGCTGATCCGTTCAATGGAAGATGCACTTCTTCCGTTACCGGGAATCCGATCCTTCCCATTCCGGTATCAATCTTAATATGAAAATACGCAGTCTTTCCAAGTCTTTGTGCAGCCTCTGACATTCCCCGTGCCATTTCTTCAGTATAAACCGCAGCACGAATCTCTTTTTCTACCATCTCCTCGTATTCGTCCGGGAAGACACATCCCAGTACCAGAATCGGCTTTTTGATCCCCTGTTCACGCAGGACACCCGCCTCTCCCATACATGCAACAGCATAGCCCCAGATATATGGCATCTCTTCAAACATTTTCGCCAGCGGAACTGCCCCATGACCATATCCGTCGGTCTTGATGACTGCGATCAGTTTTCCGTCTTCGCCAATCCGCTTTTTCATCTGCTCCATATTATATGCAATGGCATCCAAATCGATATATGCACAAACTCTGCTGTATTTCTTCATTTAGTTACACTCCTTTGCTTTCTTCATCGCTACCTGTATTCCATGGATCAGATCCCTTGCGAGAACACTGTAACCACCTTTTTTATCCCTTGCCTCATCTCCACCACAGGCATGCAGAAAAAACGCCTGTCACTGCACTTTGAAATCCATCCATTCCCTGTGCGAGAAGTCCGGTGATCACACCCGCAAGCACATCTCCCGAACCGCCTTTTGCCATGGCTGCATTGCCTGCCAGATTAAGGAAGTTCTGCCTGTCTTTCTGGGCAACTATCGTCCTGCTGTCTTTTAAGACACAGATACACGGGGATTCCTCGGTAAACCGGTGAAGTACTTCAAACCGCCGTTCTACAATTTCTGATACAGAGATTCCTGTCAGCCGGGACATTTCTTTCATATGAGGGGTGAGGATCATATTTTTCCCAAGTTTTTTATACAGATCTTTCCTTCCTGCAAGAAGGTTCAGTCCATCTGCATCAATCACGCAGGGACACTTTGCTTTCTCTATTGTATGCAGCAAAATCTTTTCTGATCTACTGCTTTGTCCTAATCCACAGCCGATACAGATGACATCTGCCCACCCGATCAGTTGATCCAGTTTCTCTTCATCATACTCTCTATAGCAGGAAATGATCGCCTCTGGAAGAAGTCCCTGAAGTACCTGCCTGTTCTCTTCTGCTGTATAGATCTGGACAAGTCCGGCACCAACCGTATACGCTGCTGTAGCTGAAAGATAAGCTGCTCCTGCCATTCCCGGACTGCCGGTGATCATAAGGACTCTGCCAAAACTGCCCTTATGCGAATCCTCTTTTCTTTCCGGCAGCAGATTTCCCAGCTCCTTTTTATCATAGGTCATGCAGACACCTTTCTGTTCAAAAAAGTACTCGGGATCAATCCCGATCGTTACCGGAACAACCTCTCCCGCACAGATCTGTCCCGGATACAAAGCACAGCCACGCTTCTGACATGCCATAGATACTGTCAGTTCCGCCTGAAATGCAATACCAAGCACCTTTCCTGTAGCAGAACAGATTCCTGATGGAATATCCACTGCAACCTTCTGTGCCGTCTGCCGGTTCATCCATCCGATCACATCTCTGTAGTGTCCTGCAACTTCTCTGCACAGACCAACGCCAAAAATTGCATCAATGATCACAGTATACTCTTTCTCGGGGATTTCTGTAAACAAATTAATCCCGAGATTTTTGTCGATCTGAGCCTGCAATCTGCATTCTTCCGTCATGGAGCTTTCTCTTCCCGTAAAAAGCACATCCACATGGCAGCCCTTTTCAGCCAGAAGTCTTGCCACAGCAAATCCATCTCCGCCATTATTTCCACTGCCGCATACGATCAGTGGTCGCCTTAAATCCTTTTTCTTTTCTTCCAGTACTTCAACAATTTTTAATGCTGCCCTCTCCATAAGAACCACAGAAGGTACACCGATCTGCTGGATCGTATACTGATCTGCTTTCTTCATCTGTTCTCCGTCCGGTAAATATCTCATGAGCAGTCCCCTTTCTTTTAAAGACAAACTGCTGCGGACCGGTCCAGCTATGACCATACCCGCAGCAGTCCTCTGCTATTTTTGAATTTCATTGTGCTGGCTGATATTATAAGACAATTTCATCAGACTGTCAGCAAGATGTACACTCTCCACAATGACATCCTTGGGAAGTGTAAGATCCGTATGTGCAAAATTCCAGATGGCCTTGATCCCATTCGCTACCAGGACATCCGCTACTTCCTCCGCTTTTGACTTGGGAAGTGTAAGAGCTGCAATCTCAATATCATTTTCCTGCAGGTATCCTTCCAGTTCATCCAGCATTCTGACAGGGATTCCCCGGATCGTCACTCCCTCAAGACGCGGATTCACATCAAATAAACTTTTTAAAATAAATCCATTCCGTTCAATGATGCATAATTTGCCAGTGCCTGTCCAAGATTACCCGGCACCGATAATAATAAAGTTATGATCCTTATCCAGTCCCAGTATCTTTCCAATCTCCGTATAAAGGTACTTTACATTATATCCATATCCCTGCTGTCCAAATCCACCGAAATTGTTCAGATCCTGCCGGATCTGGGATGCTGTTACCTGCATCTTTTTACTCAGGTCATTGGATGAGATCCTCTCTACACCCGCTTCAAGCAGGTCTCCCAAATATCTATAATATCTTGGAAGCCTGGAAATTACGGCACGTGATATTTTTCTTTGTTCCACTTCCATTGCCCTCCACATCATAATCTACCCAACATTATATAGAATAGTTAAACTTCTGTCAAACTTTACTTTCCTACTTCTTGTATTTTCGGCTATTTTCGATATAATAGATACTTGGAGTTTTATAATAATGAAGAGCCATTTTAAAATAAGAATTATGATATAAGGAGTTTATTGATTATGATTTTAGCCTGTCACAATCTGAATAAAGCATTCGGCGAACATACCATTGTCTGCGACGGTTCTTTCCATATTGAAGACCGGGAGAAGGCAGCTCTTGTCGGGATCAATGGTGCCGGGAAATCTACGATTCTGAAAATGATCATCGGGGAGGAACCCCTGGACGGTGGCGATGTTATTCTTGCCAAAGGGAAGACTCTCGGTTATCTTGCACAGCGTCAGGATCTGACATCCGGCAATACAATCTATGAGGAAGTAAAAAGTGCAAAAGCCGATATTTTTGCAATGGAAGCCCAGCTTCGTTCCATCGAGCAGGAACTGAAATCCTTAACCGGGGAAGATCTGAAAAACCGGCTGGATACATACAACCGGCTTCAGTCTGAATATGAGGCCAAAAATGGCTACGCCTGTGAAAGTGAAATCACCGGTGTCCTGAAGGGGCTTGGATTTACAGAGGATGATTTTTCCAAGCAGACCGATACCCTCTCAGGAGGTCAGAAGACACGAGTCTCTCTTGGAAAACTGCTTCTGACAAGCCCTGATATCCTCTTACTGGACGAGCCGACCAACCATCTGGATCTTAATTCCATTGCATGGTTGGAAACGTATCTTTTAAATTATTCAGGAGCCGTATTGATTGTTTCCCATGACCGGTATTTTCTGAACCGTGTCGTAACAAAAGTCATTGAGGTCGATCAGGCTCATATTCGTATGTATATGGGAAACTACAAAGCCTATGCAGCGAAAAAACAACAGATCCGTGATGCCCGCCTGAAAGAATACATGAACCAGCAGCGTGAAATAAAGCATCAGCAGGCAGTCATCGAGAAACTTCGTTCTTTCAACCGGGAGAAATCCATCAAGCGGGCTGAAAGCCGGGAAAAAATGCTGGACGTATCACTCCTGTTGAAAAGCCTGTTGAAAGCGTCCGCGAAATGCACTTTTCTCTTGAGCCGTCCTGTATCAGCGGATCGGACGTCCTGACAGTTGAACATCTGTCCAAACGCTTTGACAGCCAGCAACTTTTTCAGGATATCAGCTTTGAGATCCATCGCGGGGAACACGTTGCCATCATTGGTGATAATGGTACAGGAAAAACTACCCTGTTAAAAATTATCAACCAAGTAGTCTCTGCAGACAAGGGATCTTTCACGCTTGGATCAAAAGTCAAAATCGGATATTACGATCAGGAACATCACGTCCTTCATGATGAAAAGACGATTTTCGATGAAATTTCCGATGACTACCCATCCCTGACTCATACGCAGATCCGCAATACACTTGCTGCATTTCAGTTTACCGGGGAGGAAGTCTTTAAACAAATCCGTACACTCAGCGGTGGCGAAAAAGGACGTGTATCCCTCGCAAAGCTGATGCTGTCCGAGGCAAATTTCCTGATTCTCGATGAACCTACCAACATCTGGATATTACCTCCAAGGAAATCCTGGAAGAAGCCCTGAACAACTACAGCGGAACGGTTCTTTATGTCTCCCATGACCGGTATTTTATTAATCAGACCTGTTCCCGCATTTTGGAGCTTGTCAATCAGACTTTTGTAAATTATATCGGAAACTATGACTACTATCTTGAAAAGAAAGAAGAACTGACCCGGGCATACGCATCTGCCCCTGCCGTATCTGCCGGTATTGCTCCCTCGGAATCTTCTTCCGACAATCAGACAGAATCCAAATTGAGCTGGCAGGAGCAGAAAGAACAGCAGGCTAAAGAGCGGAAACGCAAAAACGATCTGAAAAAGACAGAAGAAGAAATTGCAAAGCTGGAAGAACGAAATACCGTAATCGATGAAGAACTGACAAAAGAAGAAATTTACTCCAACTCCATCGAATGTCAGAAACTTTCTACCGAGCGGGCTGAAAATGAGGAAAAGCTGGAAGTCTTGTACGAGCGGTGGGAAGAGTTGGCGGAGGAAGTGTAATAAATTTGTATTGTTGGGGTGAAAATGATTCGGTATCAGGA
>ENA-OQIO01000777-OQIO01000777.1-human-gut-metagenome-genome-assembly--contig:-NODE-777-length-16397-cov-5.469084_pt1 | contig 16397 bp, 17 predicted proteins | sample MGYA00242573_ERZ504737 | MGnify/ENA primary metagenome ERZ504737 (study PRJEB26092, sample SAMD00036203) | human gut metagenome | host: Homo sapiens | study: EMG produced TPA metagenomics assembly of...
ATCGCAAGATCCTCATTAAGCTGGAGGATGGCGAGTAAGCCCGCGCCCAAAAAACGAATTGTGCAAAACCGCTCCTCCGGGGGCGGTTTTTTGATCCCTTGGGACGAGAAGACGATCACCGGGTTAGACAGACCCCCTCGGTGATCCGTTTTCCTCCGTCCCCAAGGGATCAAATCTGTTGGCGTGGGGCAAATCTGTCCGCTTGGGCGGGTAGGATGGATACATTGATTATTGCGAACAGTTTGAGCGGAGGACCATGCCTGTTCGAATCTATACCACCAATGCCGGCACGGATTTGAGCGATGCCGAGTCGGCGTTGCTTGCCGACCTTATTGCCCGCCACGGGCGTGCCGTGCTGCTGGCACCTACGTTTGCCGAGCTCGACCTGTGCCGTCATGATGTGGCGGAAGCCGGGGTTTCACTGGGTATCGACTACAAGACGCCTACATCGTGGCTTCGTTCGCTTTGGGAGCTATTGGGTGACGGGCGCGGTTTCGTCGACAACCTGCAACGCCAGATGCTGTTCTCGGACATGGTCACGCGTCTTGATGATGCCGACCTACAGCCGCTCTCACGCAGCCAGGGTACAGTGCGCATGCTCGCGCGCATGGCCCGCGACGTGTTGCCGGGTGTGGCGGGGACGGGTGCCGAACGATGCCGTGGCGACAACTGCCAGCCGGAGCCAAAAAGCGATGCCGAGGCTCGTGTGTTCGAGCTTTTGCGCGCCTACGCGGGCGGTTTGGACCGTCGAGATATGGTCGAGCCCTGTGAAGCGGCCGACATTATGGCCGGTGCCCTGGCCGATAGCCTGCCGGCTTGCACCCGCGCCGTATGCGTGCGCGGTATCACGTCGTTTACGCACGGTCTGCTCGGGCTGCTGTCTGCGTGGCGAACAATGGGGAGAGGTCGTCGTGCTGCTTGCCCGCGAGCAGGCGGCGATGCGCGAGGAGCTTGCCGCGGCATTTGATGCCCGCGGTGTGCTGTTTGAGGCCGCGCCGCTGGAGGAGGACGCCGTCGCGTCTGATGCCGCTTGCGGGACCGCCGCTCAGCCTGCCTTTATTGAGGTCGCCGGCCCCCATGCCCGCGCCCATGCTTATGCGGACGCCATTGATAAGTTGGTGAAATCGCACAAGGAGTCTAAGGCCGATAAAACTACTGCAACGCCCGCCGACCCCGTGCGCGTGCTCGTTGTTTCTGCTCGGGCACCCCAGCTGTTCGGTGAGCTCGCCTCTCGTCTGGCGGCTCGTCATATCGCTGCCGAGACGGTTGAGTTCACGGCGTTTTCCCAATCCATTGCGGGCAGGCAGTTTGCGGCGCTTGCCGGCCTGATTGAGCGCATGAAGGCCGCCGATGAGGGTATGGCGTCAAAGACCGAGTGGTGGCCCGCGCCGGAGCTTACCGACTGGATCTACAGTCCGCTTTCGGGCGCTGATGCCGTCAATGCCCGTACCTTCGATAAGAATATGCGTCTCTCGCGCAGCAAGACTATCGCGGGCGTTAAGAGCTGCTGCAGAGCGTCCAGGGTCAGGTGAGGGGCGCGCGCAAGGCGGCGAGCGACGAGAACTGGTTTAAGAACGTGCCGTGTGTGGTTTCGGACGTGTTCCAGGCGCTGTGGCGTGACAAGCCCGTGACGGCGCTCAAGGCCATGCTTGCCGTTGCCGAGGCGTTGCCCGATCGTTCGCTGGGCAGCTTAGATGGCCAAGCCCGTCGCCAGGCGGAGGTGGCCCTGCTGCGCCACGCCATCGACATTCTTATGAATGGCGCCCGCGCGCTCGACGTGTCGCAGGCCGCGACCGTGCCCGTGCTCGATGCATTCGCACCAAGGTGGACAAGCGTAGCACCGCCTACGATTACGAGACCTACGAGGTTGACCGTGCGCCACGTGCTCAGGTTCGTTTTGCTTCGCTTGCCGATGCGGCAGCTCTGCGCCCCGGCAGCTACGATGCCGTGCTGTTTGCCGATGTCGATCTGGACAGCTATCCGCTCTCGCACGAGGAGGGGCCGCTGGCCACGCTGACGGCGAGCCTTGGTCGCGAGGGCGTGACGCTTGAGCCCGCGGCCTTGCTGCGCGCGCGCTTTGGCCACGCGATGCAGGCGTCACGCGGCCCGGTTACGCTCGCCCGTGTGACCCACGATCGCCAGGCGCGCGAGTGCTATCCGGCTGCCGTGTGGACCGAGTTGCGGGCGCATGCCGAGGCTGACGACGCTAAGACCGCTGGTGACGCTAAAGCCGCTGGCGCCGACAAGGCGAAGTGCGTGGGTGAGGGTGATATCGTAAGGGACTTCGATCCCGCGGCAGGCGAAGGTCTCAAGCGCGAGTGCGTGACCTGTGAAGCCCCTCAGCATCTGAGTGCCGAGGCCGTGCCGTATTTGGTCCTGCGTCGTCGCGATGGCGAGGGCGAGGACGCGCCGCTCGTGCCGCGCCTGACGTCCGCCTCGCAGATCGAGGCCTATTCCACCTGCGCTGTGCTGGTTCGTCTCGTATCGCGTCAAACCTCAGTCCATCGATGCGGGCTTTGGCAACATGGAGAAGGGCAACTTTGTCCATGACGTGCTGGAGCACTTGCATGCACGTCTTCCGCAGGAGGGCATGGAGCGCGTGACGCCCATGAATCTGCCGCGCGCGAAGGAGCTGCTGCACGAGGTCTTTGCCGAGACCCTGGCCGAGCACGCCGGCAAGCGCGGTACCGAGGGCCCGCTGGTGCCGCTCTCTCCAGTGGAGGAGCGCCAGGCGGCCGAGATCTTGCCGCAACTGGAGGGCGTGCTCGCCTACGAGTCCGAGGCGCTCGCGCCCTTCGCGCCGCGCTACCTGGAGTTTGCGTTCAACGAGCTCCAGGTCGAGTATGCCGGCTGGCCGCTCGGCGGGCGCATCGACCGCGTGGATGTGGACGCCGAGAACCGCGCTGTGGTGATTGACTACAAGCATCGTTCGGGTGTCGAGGAGTTTAAGCTCGCCGACCCCACGGTGCGCGACGAGGAGTCGGGCGAGGCCCCCATCGACGATCCGCGCTGGCTGCCGCCCCATACCCAGACACTCATCTACGCGCAGGCCATGCGCCGGGCGCTGGGTCTAGATGCCCGTGCGGCGCTCTATTTTTCGACCAAGGGCGGCAAGCCCGCACTGCGTGGTGCCGCAAGTGCCGAGTTGCTCGAGGAAGAGCGCGGCGACGGCCGCATTCCGGGCCTCAAGAAGGGCTTTCCGGGCGAGGGCGGCAACATGGACTTCGATGCGCTGCTCGACCGCGTGGAGACCGGCATTGCCGAGCGCCTGCGCGAGCTCGAGGCGGGCAACGTTGCCGCTGTCGACCCAACGTCGGCTCAGGCCGCGCATGCGCGCTGCTCGTATAACCACGAAGGAACGTTTGTAAGGAGGGACGTGTAGACCATGGATCTTTCGACCTTGATGCCGCAACAGCTGCAAGTCGTCAAAACGCTCGACCGCCCGCTGTTTGTCTCGGCGGGTGCCGGCTCGGGCAAGACCTTTACCCTCACGCGCCGCATCGTCTATGCGCTCTCGCCCGAATCCGGTCCGTTTGTCGAGCATCTGGACCAGGTGCTCGCCATTACCTTTACCAAAGACGCCGCGGCCGAGATTCGCGACCGCGTGCGCTGTGCGCTTATCGAAGAGGGCATGGACGAGGAGGCCCTGACGGTCGACGACGCTTGGATCTCGACCATCCACGGCATGTGCTCGCGTATCCTGCGCGCGCACGCGCTGGAGCTGGGCATCGATCCTGAGTTCACGGTGCTCACCGATACCGATGAGCTTATGGATCAGGCTGTCGAGCATGTGCTGGGGCGCGCGACGGCGCCCGATGCCGCGCCCGAGCTTGCCGCCTCGCTTAAGGCCCTCTACGCTTGGTATCCCATGGCGGGCGAGGGCGGGCCGTTTGGCGCCGGTACCACCATCAAAGGCCTGGTGCGCGACCTGTTGGAGCTATCGAGCCAGCTGCCGGGCGGCATGGACGATGTGTGCGTGGCGCGCGGCCAGGCCGACACCTCGGCGCTTGCCGATGCCTATCGTGCGGCGCTGGGCGCAAGCAAGGCCACGACCGAGAAAGCGCAGGCGGCACTCGACGCCATCGACGCGTTTGAGGCGAGCGGCAAAACCATGGAGGATGCGGCGCGACTCATGATGTCGTGCGGCATGCCGCGCGCGAGCAAGGCGTTTCCTAAGGAGCAGGTGGAGCTACTCAAGGCCGAGGCAGCCGATGCGTTTATCAATATCGTGCTTGCCTGCGGCGGCCCGGCGCTCGATGCACTGGTGGGGCTTGCCCGTGCCGTAGAGGCGGAGTACCGTGCGCTCAAGGCCGACCAGTCCGCGCTCGACAATAACGATCTGTTGCGCATGGCGTACGAGGCGCTGCGCGATTATCCCGCCATCCGAGCCGCCTACGAGGGCCGCTTTAAGATGGTCATGATCGACGAGTTCCAAGATACCGACCAGATGCAGGTCGATCTGATTCGCTATTTGACGGGTGCGGGCGAGCGCGCGCTGTGCACGGTGGGCGATGCGCAGCAGTCGATCTATCGCTTCCGTGGTGCCGAGGTCGAGGTGTTTCGCCGCCAGGAGCGCAAGGTGGGTTCGACGACGGCGTCCGAGACGGTCACCACGTCCGATGCTCCCGCCGGCGAGCTCGTCAAACTCGTGCGCAACTTCCGCAGCCACGACGAGGTGCTGCGCTATGTGGCGCGCGTCTTTGACGGCGACACCGGTGGTTTGATGCAGGGGTTCTTGGATCTTGAACCGAGCGACAAACGCAAGGACATGCTCAAGGCAAAGGCTTCGCGCCGCCAGGCGCTGTTCGTTGCCGGCGGCAGTATGCAGGAGCGCACGCAGGCCAAGGCCCGTGCGATCGCCGAGCGATTCCATGCGCTTGCCGATGCCGGCCAGCCCCAGGGCGGCATGGTGCTGCTGCTGGGTCGCATGACCAATGCCGACGTCTACGCGCAGGCCTTCCGCGACCAAGGACTCGACTGCGTCATCGCAGGCGGCTCGGTCTTTGCCCAGGCGGCCGAGGTGCAGACGGTGCGTGCCCTGGTCTGCGCGCTCGCCAATCCGGCCGATACGGCCCAAGGCCTTATGCCGTTGCTGGCCTCGCCGATGTTTGCACTCGCGCCCAGGAGTTCCTGGCGCTGGCGACCAAGCTCGACGAGCAGACGGGCGAGACGTCGCGCCGCAATATCGATGTGGGCATCATGAGCGATTCCGATGTGCCGGGTTTGCAGAACCTGCCGCTCGTGACGCGTGCCCGCGAGGTGCTGCGCTACGCGCTTCGTCGCGTGGGACGCGATTCGTTCGCCGCCATCGCGCGCGATGTGGTCAATGCCTCCGGCTGGTTCGTGCGTCTGGCGCAGCGCGGCCCCGAGGGCAAGGCCATTGCCGCCAACGTGCTCAAGGCGCTCGACGCCGTGGCCGAGGCAGAGGCCGAGCTCGGCAATTCTCCGCGCTCCATCGCGCTCGCCTTCGACCGCTTCTTGGCGGGCAAGGAGGCCCCGGGCGCCTCAACGAGGAGGGCGACGGCGCGGTGCGCATCATGACCGTGCATGCGTCCAAGGGCCTGGAGTATCCGGTTGTAGCGGTTGCCGAGTGTTTTGGCGTGCGCAAATCGTCCGGTGCGGCACAAATGGGTCGCGTCGACGGTGGGGCGCAAGTCGTGGCGCTGCCGGCTCGTTTCGATGGCGTTAAGCTTGCCGACGGGACCTTCGTGAAGGGCGATGACGTCAAAAAGCAGTTTGAACACGCGTTTAAGGGCAAGGGCACGTCGCTGTGGTTGCCGCCGGAGCTCATGGAGGACGTCTGCGCGACGGGCTCTCCCGCCGAGGCATTTGCCCGCCTGCGTAACGACGACCTGCAGCTTTCGCTCGAGGAGCGGGCTCGTCTGCTCTATGTCGCCATGACGCGAGCGCGCGAGTTGCTCATTCTGGCGATGGATGCCGGCGTGAGCCGCGGCAAGGTGATGGCGCCGACCTTCGATGTCGAGACGGATCTGACCTACGACGTGCTGCGCCGCATCCTGCCGACCGATAGTCTGGACATGCCGCAGCTCGATAGCGACCGTCTGGTGTTCGACAACTCCCAGCCGGGCGACTACGAGCTCATCTCGCTGGCGGACTTTACGTTTGGTGAGCAGGCGTTTGAGGCTAACGCTTCGCTGGATGCCGAGGGCAGGCTCGTTCGCGGCGATGTCGATGTCGCTGATAATGCTGCGCACTCAACTGTGCCCGGTCCTGCCGACCCCAAGCCCGATGCGTTTGAGCTCGTGTATCCCCAGGCAGTGGGCGTGCGCATGGGCATCTGTCCGTTCCCGGTGCGTGACTCGTATAGCTACTCGTCAATTGCCGTGGCGCTGCATGCCGAGTCCGAGGACCGTGCCGCCGAGGCGCTTGTTCCCATGGACGAGTCCGGCGATGATGCGGAGTCGGATGCTCGGAGATGGCCGATGCGGACGTGGCTGCTGTCGAGCCCGCCGGCAACCCCATGGCGCTGGGCTCGGCCTTCCACGCCGCTTGCCAGTGGCTCATCGAGATGGGTGCCGATGCGCTGCCCGTTGACGCGTGCCGACGCCTGGCTCGCTTGTGGCGCCTGACGCCGGAACAGCGCGAGCGCTTCGATGTCGCTCTGGATCGCTGGCTCAAGTCGGCGGTCCGTGCCGAGCTGCTTGCCTGGCCGTGCGTTCGTGCCGAGGTACCGTTCTTCTCGCTGGGCTGCGAGGACGAGGACATTGCCCGCTACGGTGCATATGCCGAGGGCGCCATCGATGCACTGGCCACCGACCCGGCCGATCCGTCGTGTGCACTGGTCATCGACTACAAGACGGGTGGCACGCCGGACGAGACGCCGGAGCAGCTGCTCGAGAAACACGCCTTGCAGGCGCGCGTTTACGCCGACGTTCTGCACAAGGCGGGCTTTGAGGTCGTGACCGTCAAGTTCGTTCGCGTGGAGCGGGCGAATCCAACCATCTTCGTCGAACCCGCCGAGCCTCAGGTGGTCACCTACAACCTCTAGTCCTCAGATAACTTGCGGTGGAATACGGACTGTTTTGGTCAAAAAAGCCGCCAAACAGTCCGCATTTCACCGCAACTGCAAGAGGAGCCGTGTGGGTTTGGGCTAGGTTCGGGTGCCGTCCGCGCTGTGCGGTAGAATCGTAACCCTAAGATCACGAACCCGCATCGGAGCTCATCACATGGCATTCGTCCATCTGCACAACCACACTGTCTTTTCCATGCTCGACGGCGCAACCCGTATCCAGGATATGGTCAACCGTGCCGTTGAGCTGGGCATGCCCGCCGTGGCCATTACCGACCACGGCTACATGTACGGCGTGCCCGACCTGGCGCTGGCCTGCGACGCCGTCAACCACAACACGCCCGAGTACAAAACCTGGAGCCACGACAAGGCCTTCCTGGAAAAGGACCGCCGCGACGAGCTGGTGGAGCCCGATCCCGAGGAAAACCCGCGCGAGCATGCCCAGTATGTGAAGGACATGGCCATGTGGGACGAGAAGGGCAACATCGACGAGCTCAAGCCGCCCCTGGTCATCAAGCCCATCTTTGGCTGCGAGGTCTACTTTACGCCGGACGAGACCCTTGCTCGCGACCACAAGCCCGAGCTCTACCACATGATCCTTCTGGCCAAGGACCAGGAGGGATACGTCAACCTGATGCAGACGGTCTCCGAGGCCGCCGTGCAGGGCTTTTACTATAAGCCGCGCGTGACGCTCGACAACCTGCGCCGCCACGCCAAGGGCATGATCTGCACGAGCGCCTGCATCGCGGGCATCATCCCCAAATACATCGACCGCGGTGACATGGAGGGCGCCATCAAGTGGGCCGAGACCTTCCGCGATACCTTCGAACCCGGCGACTTTTACATCGAGATCCAGGAACACGGCATCACTACCGACAATGTCTGACCGACGAGCAGATGGACCGTACGCTCATCGATATCGCCAAGCAGGTGGGCGTCAAGGTCATCGCCACCAACGACTTCCACTACCTGCGCCGCGAGGACGCGCCCGTGCAGGACGTCATCATGTGCATTGGCATGAACGCCAAGGTCGACGACCCTAACCGCATGCGCATGACTGGCTCGGAGTTTTACATGAAGACCGAGGAGGAGATGCGGGCGATGTTCCCGTATTGCCCCGAGCCTGCGACAACACGCTCGAGATCGCCGACAAGTGCTACGTTGAGCTGGACTGGGACTCCATCATCCTGCCGCGCTTCCCGCTGCTCGATCCCGGCGAGACGCACGAGAGCCAGTTCCGCCGCGAGTGCGAGAAGGGCCTGCGCCAGCACTACGGCGACGACTGGGCCACGCGCGAGATTGGTGGCGTCAACATCAAAGAGCGCTTTGAGTACGAATACAAGGTCATCTGCGACAAGGGCTTTGCCGCCTACTTCTTGATTGTTGCCGAGTACGTGCAATGGGCCAAGGACAACGGCATCGGCGTCGGCCCCGGCCGTGGCTCGGCCGCCGGCGCTATCGTCGCCTACGCCATGAACATCACCGCGTTCGACCCGCTCGAGAACGGTCTGATGTTCGAGAGGTTCCTGTCCCCGCAGCGTACCGAGATGCCCGATATCGATATGGACTTCGACGATGAGCGGCGCCTCGAGGTCGTGGAGCACGTTCGCCAGCTCTACGGCCCCGAGAAGGTCACCCACGTCATCACCTACTCGACCATTAAGGCCAAGCAGGCCATCAACGACGCTGCGCGCGTCCTGGACTACCCGGTCTACATGGGCCAGCGTCTGTCCAAGATGGTCTCGAGCGACCCCAAGGTCAAGCTCAAGCAGGTGCTCGAAAAGCAACCCGGCAAAGAGGATCTGTTTAACCCCGATTTTGCCGAGGCCTATAAAAAGGACGACGACGCCCGCCGCATCATCGACACGGCGCTCTCGATTGAGGGCCTTACCCGTGGCGAGGGTGTGCACGCGTGCGCCGTTCTGATCTGCCGCGACCCCGTCAACGAGCACGTGCCCACCAAGCTCGACACCAAGGGCGGCGTCGAGATTACCCAGTACGAAGGTCATACCGTTGCCGACATGGGCCTGCTCAAGATGGACTTCTTGGGCCTGCGCACGCTGACGGTTATCTCCAAGGCCAAGGCAAACATCAAAAAGAACTTCGGCATCGACATCAAAGAGGAAGAGATCCCCTTTGACGACCCCGAGATCTTTAAGCTCATGGGCTCCGGCCATACCGCCGGCGTCTTCCAGGTCGAGTCCGCCGGCATGACGGCCACGATCAAGAACATGAAGCCCACCGAGTACAAGCACGTCGTGGCATTGATCGCCCTGTACCGCCCGGGCCCGCTGGGCGCCGGCATGGTTTCGTCCTACATCAACCGTATGAACGGCAAGGAGCCGGCCGTCTCCTACGACGACCGCCTGGACGACATCCTGGGCGAAACCTACGGCACCATGGTCTACCAGGAACAGGTTATGCTCATCTCCGTCGAGATGTGCGGCTTCTCCAAGGGCGAATCGGACTCGCGTATCCGTAAGCCCGTGGCTAAGAAAAAGATCAAGCTGCTCACGTCGACGGTGCTGCACTGGGAGGATGGCTCGGACGAGACCACCTACGACCACTGGATGAACGGCGCTATCAAGAACAACTACACGCGCGAGGTCGCCCAGAAGATTTGGGACGATGTTCTCGAGTTCGCATCCTACGCCTTCAACAAGTCGCACTCCGCCGCTACGCCATCCTGGTTATGCAGACGGCATGGCTCAAGGCGCACTATCCGCACGAGTACATGGCGGCCGTTCTGACGTCCTATACGGGCAAGACCGACAAGATCGTTCACTACGTCTCGGCGTGCCGTCATGACGGCATCCCCGTGCTGTCGCCAGATGTCAACGAGTCGGGTACCGAGTTCACGGCTACCAAGGAGGGCGTGCGCTTTGGTCTGGCCGGCATCCGCGGCGTGGGCACTGGCGTGGCGCAGGCGATTATCGCCGAGCGCGAGGCGGGCGGCCCGTTTAAGACACTGCACGACTTTGTCGAGCGCGTGGACTCGAGCCAGGCTAACCGTCGCGTGATCGAATCGCTCATCAAGGCAGGTGCTTTCGACTCCACGGGGTATCCGCGTCGTCAGATGATGCACTTTGTGGATAAGAACAACCCCGAGAACATCATCGATGCCGCCGTGAAGCGCCAGAAGGATCGCGCGAGTGGCCAGACGTCGTTCTTCGATATGTTTGGCGACGTTGAGGCTCGGGCTTTGAGGTGAGCGTGCCCGATCCGGACGGCCAGGAGTGGGACCGTCACCTTAAGCTGAGCCAGGAGAAGGAGGTTCTGGGCATCTATGTCTCGGACCACCCGCTGCGCCCGTTTGAGTATGCACTAGCCAAGGCACGCGACTTCTCGTTCTCGCAGATCGATACCGGCTACGAGGTGCAAAACCCCACGGGCGGTACCATCAACCAGGAGATTCCCGAGGGCAAGGCGCTGTGGTGGGCCGGCATGGTCTCGAGCGTGTCCAAGCGCGTGACCAAAAACGGCGACCCCATGGGTATTGTGCAGCTCGAGGACATGGAAGGCGAGGCCACGGTCGTGGTGTTCCCCAAGACCTACAAGGAGGCCGAGGGGTACCTGTACGGCGAGGTCGATCCCGAGACCGGTGCACAGCTGTCCGATGCGTTTGTGCGCATTAAGGGCAAGCTCGAGCGCTCGGACCGCGGCGATCAGATCATCGCGCAGGAGATTGTGCCGCTGGAGCTCAACGAGGAGAGCAACAAGCCCAAGGTGTTTGAGGTCATGGTGCCCAACAGCCGCTTTAGCCAGGGCAATATGGCGCGTCTTGCCACGGTGCTTACCGCCAACCCGGGCGGCGACCGCGTGGAGATCTTTATCGAGCAGGTGGACGGGCGCGTACTGCGTGCCGAGGTGCCGGCCAAAGTCAACGCACGCTCGATTCCGCTGTTGGCAGAGGCAAAGGCCATCGTCGGCAACCAAGGCCGCGTGACGGTGATCTAAGATGTTTTTTCTGGGACGGGGATTAAAAAATCATTTTGGGTGACGTGTGGCGGAAGACCGGTTTTTCTGGGACGGGAATGATTTTTTAATCCCCGTCCCAGAAAATCATCCGGTGGGTGGATTGGAGGAAGTGATGGCGCAGGGGACGTTTGTGCAGGCGCTTCGTAAGGAGGCGGCGCTTAGCAGCACCTTTATGAAGGGGCGCTCGCTCATGCTCAACGGTGCCGTGCTGTCGTTTGAGGACTCCGGCTCGCGCTTCTCCAAAAACGTGAACATCGAGGGCACGGTGCGCGGCTCGCGCGGCGACCTGTACAAGACGCACGTGGTGCTCGACATGGACGAGCACGAGGTGATCGACTACGACTGCGATTGCCCCGCCGCCTTCCGCTATTCCGGCATGTGCAAGCACGCTATCGCCACGGCGCTGGCGTATCTGGATGCCAGTGGCACCGAGCCCGTCGAGGGCTTGCGTACGCCGGTCCGCACGTTTACGGTACCGCCCGCACAGTCCAAGCAGCCCACGCGCCCCGTGCCCACCGCATCTGCGGTCAACCCCAACTTTCCCTTCCCGGCGCCCGTCCCCACGAGCCCGAGCCTTGTGGCGGCGCTTTCCGATCTTTCGGACGCGCGCATGGACGAGCTCGCGGCCATGCGCCGCAAGCTCGCCGGCACCATTGACCCCGATGCGCCCAAAGCGGTGCTGGAGCCCTCGCTGGTGCCGTACTACAATCCGCTGTTTGCCGATCGTTTTAACTGGGCGCTCGAGTTTCGCATTCGCTGCGGTTCGGTGTCCTACGTGGTTAAGGATATCGACGGCATGGCCGATGCCTATGTGCGCGGCGGTACGTTCTCCTATGGCAAGAAGCTTACGTTTGCCCATGTGCCCGAGGCTTTCGATGACGTGTCGACAAGGCTGCTCGACTTTATCGCAATGACGGTCGCCTACCTAGGCGATATTACGAGCTCGCGCTCGGCATCGTATGACTTTGCCCGCAGCGGCTTTGTCGCCGAGCGTCAGTTGCCGGTATCCGAGTATTCCGTCGTGTCCGTGCTGGACCTGCTGTGTGGCAGGACCCTGTCCTTTGAGCCCGCTTGGTCGCGGGGGACGACGACGCATCGCTCCTACGAGGTGGAAGTCGAGCCGTCGCCGCAGGGGGAGGGCGAAGTCCCGGCCAAGCGCCCGCCGCTCCTTGCCGCCAAGATTGCACCGGCGGCGGGAGCAGCTACGACTTGCGCCTTCCGGCCGATACGTATTGCTTTGTCGCGAGCGACGCAGCCTATCTGTCGATACGCGCCGCGCGCGCCGTACCGACACGGCGTTTGCCCAACATGCGGCGCCGTTCCTTTCGCACTTGTTGCCCTGCCGCACACCGGTCCATATCGCCGCCGACCAGGTGGGCGAGTTCTGCCGCATGGCGCTGCCTATCTTGCGCGACTACACCGACCTGACCGCTCCCGCCGTACTTGACGCCGTGGCGCCCAAGCCGAGTTTTGCCATGGCGATTGGCGTCGACGATGGTCTTGTGACCTGCAAGATTACGGTGACCTACGGCGATTGGTCGGCGGATCTCTTTAGTCTTGGTGCTCCGGGCAGTCCTTTCGAAGAGCAGCGCCCCGGCGTTCCGCCCCGCGATACGGTGGCGGAGTTTCGCGTTATGGATACGGCTGCCCTGTACTTCGATTTCTACGAGGGTGGCCTGGCGTTTGAGGAACGCGATGACGCTCGCCTGTTCTGCCTGCTGACCGAGGGGCTGGCGGCTTTGTCCGAGCTGGGCGAGGTCATGCTCAGCGACCGCCTGCGCCAGATCTCGGTCCGTCCTGCGCCCAAGCTTTCGGTGCGTGCGACCGTCAAGAGTAACCTGCTCGACGTCGAACTGGGCGCAAGTGGCCTTTCGGCGGCAGACCTTGCCATCTACCTTGACTCCTACAAGCGTCACCAGACGTTTGCGCGCCTTACATCCGGCGACATCGTTCGCCTGGACGAGGGCGCTCGTGCCGCGTTTGGCCTTGCCGAGGACTTGGGCGTCGATGCCGTCGACCTGCTCGATGGCGTGTCGCTTCCCGCGTCGAGCACCCTTTTTGTCGATAGCATGCTCGAGCGCACGCCGGCGCTCGAGGCCGATCGCGACGCCGCGTTCCGCCGCACCGTCGAGCGTCTGGACACGCTCGGCAAGATGGACTTTACGGTGCCCGCCTCGCTCAAGGCTACGCTGCGTGCTACCAGGTCGACGGCTACCAGTGGCTCGGCTCGCTTGAGCATCTGGGCTTGGCGGCATCTTGGCCGACGATATGGGCCTGGGCAAAACACTGCAGATGATCGCGCACATTCTGGCGCGCGTGGAAGCGGGGGATACCAAGCCCACGCTCGTAGTGTGCCCCGCGTCGCTTGTGTACAACTGGACCGCCGAGCTAGAGCGCTTTGCCCCCTCGCTTGATGTGTGCGCCATCGTGGGCGCCAAAGCCCAGCGTCGCGTGCAAATTGCCGGCGCAGCCGAGCACAACGTGGTCGTGACGTCGTATGACCTCATGCGCCGCGACATCGACGAATACGTCGAGCAGGACTTTACCCGCGTGGTACTCGACGAGGCCCAGTACATTAAAAACCCGCTCACCCAGGTGGCGCGCGCCGCCAAGCGCCTGCCTGCCGGCGTGCGCTTTGCCCTGACGGGCACGCCCATCGAAAACCGCCTGTCCGAGCTCTGGAGCATCTTCGACTTTTTGATGCCGGGCCTTTTGGGGACGCGCGAGTCGTTTGCCAAGCGCTTTGAGAGCCCCGTCGAGCATGCCGAGGGCGATAGCGCCGCTCGCCTGCAGGCGCTCGTGTCGCCGTTTGTGCTGCGCCGTGTTAAGGAAGACGTGGTGGCCGACCTGCCGAGAAGATCGAAGACACCGTCATGGCGCAGCTTACCGGCGAGCAGCGCAAGCTCTACCTGGCCAACCAGGACCGCATCGCCCAGCAGGTGCAGCACCGCGAGGCTGGGGAGTTTAAGAAGGACAAACTCAAGGTGCTCGCCGAGCTCACCAAGCTGCGCCAGATCTGCTGCGACCCGCGTCTACACTACGAGGATTACAAGGCGGGGAGCGCCAAGCTCGATACGTGTATGGAGCTCGTGCACGGCGCACTCGACGGCGGGCATCGCATCCTGTTGTTCAGCCAGTTTACGGGTATGCTCGATATCATCGGTAAGCGCTTGGCCAAGGAGGACATCGCCTTCCTTAAGCTCACGGGCGCTTCGTCTAAGGAGAGCCGCGCCAAGATGGTCGCGCAGTTCCAAGCGGGCGAGGTTCCGGTCTTTTTGATTTCGCTCAAGGCGGGCGGCGTGGGCCTTAACCTGACGGCGGCCGACGTGGTCATCCACTACGACCCGTGGTGGAACGTGGCAGCGCAGGACCAGGCGACCGACCGCGCGCACCGTATTGGCCAGCAACATACCGTGACCGTGTACAAGCTCATCGCCAAGGACACGATCGAGGAGCGCATTATGCAGATGCAGGAGTCCAAGCGCGACCTGGTCAACAGCGTGCTCGGCGGCGACGGCATCTCGTCGGCGCTGTTTACCCGCGAAGATGTTCTGGCGCTGCTGGGCGGCGACGGGCGCTAACCCGCTCGGGTGGGGCCGCCAGGGCGGATAGCGCACGCTGCCCCATCGTCCCCGCCCGTTATGTGTTCATTTGCAATGCCGTGGATGGTTTGTCTGCCTTTGGGCATAAGAACCATCAAGAACATTGGCACGTCAGCAAAGGAGAACATCATGGCGAAATTCTTTAAGGACCCCGACGGTAAGCTCATTGCCGCCCTTGGCAACGACGTTGCAACCCCTGCCGGTTGCACGGAACTGACCGCAAACACTGAGGACGCGGCGCACGAGAAGCACGTGCCTGTTGTCGAGACCGAGCGCGACGGTCACGTGATTCGCGCACGCGTTGGCTCGGTCGAGCACCCCAGCCTGCCCGAGCACTATATTGAGTGGATCGCCCTTGAGGCCGAGGGCCGCTTAGAGGTCCATTACCTTGAGCCCGGCATGAAGCCCGCGACGTTTTTTGCCGGCGGTTCCAAGACCGGTACCGTCTATGCCTACTGCAACCTGCACGGGCTGTGGTCCGCGACGTTCTAGGAGCGCGCCCCCGCTCGGGGTATCATAGCTAGCATATGCACATGCGAGCGCCGACTGCATCATGCGGCCGGCGCTTTTACTACGATTTCGATGGTTTACGACGGAAAGGGCTGAGCCATGAAGCTCGCGCTTGCACAGATCGATATGCGCCTGGGTGATATTGAGGGCATTTGCGGCCGCATCGAGGACCAGGCTCGTCTGGCCCACGAGCGCGGGGCGCGCGTGCTGTGCGTTCCGGCTCCGCTCTTTATGGGCGCCATGCCCGGTGGCCTGGTGGGCGCTGCCGACTTTGAGCACGACATGCTTGCCGGCTTGACTGGTGTCGCCGAGCGCATCCAGGAGCTTGACATGATCTGCATCGTGCCCGCGGCGGTTTCGTTTGAGGGTCAGCCGCTGCTCGACTACATGATGCTCAAGGACGGTCATGTGGTGCCGGCGCGTTCGAGCATTGCCCTGCAGCGTGGCGAGAACAACGACACGCGTTGGGCGCCGCCGGTGTTCGACGTGGACGGCGTGCGCATCGCCGTGATTTTTGACTTGGACCGCGAACTCGAGATGTTGCCGACCGGTGTTGACCTCATTGCGTATTTCCAATTCAATGCGTTTGACATGACCGACCGCGAGACTGCCGCCATTGCCGCCGTTCGCAGCGGCGCCTACCGCAAGATCGCATCCAAGCGCAGCGTATGGTTTGCCTGCATGGCTCCGGTCGGCGCCTATGACGAGTCGGTGTATACCGGCGGGTCGTTTGTGCTCGACGATTGCGGTCGCGTGGTGGCCCAGGCGCCGTGCTTTGAGGAGAGCCTGCTGGTTCAGGAGATTCAGCGCGGCGTGATGCTCGATGCCCTGGAGGACCATGAGCTGCCCCAGTTTCGCTCCGAGGAGTGGCTGTGGCAGGCGCTGGTGCTTGCCGTGCGCGACAATGCCCGCGCCCGCGGTGCGTCGCGTGCCGTGGTGGCGCTCGAGGGCGATTTGCCGTCGTCCCTGTTGGCAGCGCTTGCCGTCGATGCCTTGGGTCCTCGTAACGTAATTGGCTTAGTGCTGGGGCGCAACCGCATCTTTACGCCGGCGCAGGAGGAGGCCGAGACCGCCCGCTGTTCTGCTGTTCGCTCAATCGCCGAGCGCTTGCACATTCGCACCGTCGAGCGCGATGCGCCGGATGCGGAGCGCGTGCTCGACCGCGACGTGTCGGCGGGCGATGCCGAGCGCCTGCGCTTCGCGCACGCTGGGCCTCATGCTGGAGGATACGCGCTCGAGCTGGGTGCGATGGCGCTGAGCCCGCTGTCCAAAACCGA
>ENA-OQIO01000778-OQIO01000778.1-human-gut-metagenome-genome-assembly--contig:-NODE-778-length-16392-cov-3.504089_pt1 | contig 16392 bp, 14 predicted proteins | sample MGYA00242573_ERZ504737 | MGnify/ENA primary metagenome ERZ504737 (study PRJEB26092, sample SAMD00036203) | human gut metagenome | host: Homo sapiens | study: EMG produced TPA metagenomics assembly of...
CAGAAAAGAATTGACAAAATAAAAGGAAAGGGACATAATAGTAGCATTAAAAAGCACTGACAAAGGCGTCAGAGATCCGAAAGGGTTTCTGACGCCTTTTTGCGTAAGCAACGAGCCAAAGTATGTGGCTGCATGAGGCCTTGGCGACTGTTGCGACAACCTGAGAAATTCGGAAAACGTATTTCTCATAGTTTTTTAAACGAGGAGGAAAATGTGATGGCAGTAAAATATGTGTTTGTGACAGGTGGCGTAGTATCCGGTCTTGGAAAGGGAATTACGGCAGCTTCGCTTGGGAGACTTCTGAAAGCCAGAGGCTATAAAGTGACTATGCAGAAGTTTGACCCATATATCAACGTGGATCCGGGTACGATGAATCCTATTCAGCATGGGGAAGTGTTCGTTACGGATGACGGTACCGAGACGGATCTGGATCTGGGACACTATGAACGATTCATTGATGAGAGCCTGGATAAAAATTCCAATGTGACAACTGGAAAAATCTACTGGTCCGTTCTGCAAAAAGAACGTCACGGAGATTATGGCGGAGGAACCGTGCAGGTAATCCCGCATATAACTAATGAAATCAAAGATCGTTTTTATAAACCAAAGTCAGAGGATGATAACCGCATAGCAATCATCGAGGTGGGTGGTACGGTAGGTGATATCGAAAGCCAGCCGTTTCTGGAGGCCATCCGTCAGTTTCAGCATGAAATCGGTCATGAAAATGCGGTTTTGATCCATGTGACTCTGATTCCGTATCTGAAAGCATCCGGGGAGATGAAGACAAAACCAACGCAGCAGAGTGTCAAGGAACTGCAGGGAATGGGCCTGTGGCCGGATGTTCTGGTATGTCGGAGCGAATATGAGATCTCGGAAGAGATGAAAGCAAAGATTGCACTGTTTTGTAACGTTCCGGTGAATCATGTATTACAGAATCTGGATGTGGATTATCTGTACGAGGCACCTCTTGCCATGGAAAAAGAACATCTGGCACAGGTGGTATGTGAATCTCTGCAGCTTCCCTGCCCGGAACCGGATCTGAGTGACTGGAAAGAGATGGTAGACAGTCTGAGAAATCCGATCTACGAAGTGGAGATTGCCATGGTCGGAAAATACATTCAGCTGCATGATGCATATCTGAGTGTGGTAGAAGCACTGAAACACGGTGGAATCGCAGCACATGCGAATGTAAAGATCCGCTGGGTAGACTCTGAAGAAATCACGCCGGAAAATGTAGCAGAGAAGTTAAAAGGAGTGGATGGTATTCTGGTACCTGGCGGTTTCGGAACCCGTGGTACGGAAGGAAAGATCGAGGCCATCCGCTATGCGAGAGAAGAAAAGATCCCGTTCCTTGGTATCTGCCTTGGTATGCAGATGGCGATCGTGGAATTTGCCAGAGATGTGATCGGCTATAAAGATGCCAACAGCATCGAGCTGGATCCGGAAACCGCACATCCGTCATTGCGCTGATGCCGGAACAAAACGGTGTGGAAGATCTGGGCGGAACCCTTCGCCTTGGTGCTTACCCGTGTGTCCTGAAAGAAGGAAGCAAGGCAAGAGAATTATACGGAACCGAAGAAATCAGCGAAAGACATCGTCATCGCTATGAAGTTAATAACGATTATCGACAGGAACTGGAAGAAAACGGAATGGTACTTTCCGGACTGTCACCGGACAAACGCATCGTAGAGATGCTTGAGATTCCCGGTCATCCGTTCTTTGTGGGAACCCAGGGACATCCGGAACTAAAATCCAGACCAAACCGCGCACATCCGCTGTTCCGTGGACTGATCCAGGCGGCAGTAGCGTATCACCAGTGAGAGGAGAAAATGTGATGAAAGAAAATCAAGGTTTATATCGACAGCAATTTGAGCATGATAACTGTGGTATCGGAGCGGTCATCAACAGCAAAGGTATCAAAAGCCACACTACTGTAGAGAATGCTCTGAAAATCGTAGAAAATCTGGAACATCGTGCAGGAAAAGATGCAGAAGGAAAAACCGGAGACGGTGTAGGTATCCTCCTGCAGATCTCCCACAAGTTCTTCAAAAAAGAATGTGACAAACTGGGGATCGCGATCGGAGAGGAGAGAGAGTATGGTATCGCCCAGCTCTTCTTCCCACAGGATGAACTGAAATGTAACCAGGCAAAGAAGATGTTCGAGATCATCGTGGAAAAAGAAGGCCTGGAACTGCTTGGTTATCGTGAAGTTCCGGTTTATCCGGAAGTTCTCGGACACAAAGCCAGAGTCTGTATGCCACACATCATGCAGGCATTTATCAAAAAACCTGTCCGTGTGGAAAAAGGTCTGGAATTTGACCGGAAACTGTACATCGCCCGCCGCGTCTTTGAACAGAGTAATGAAAATACGTATGTAGTATCTATGTCCAGCCGTACGATTGTATACAAAGGTATGTTTCTGGTAGGACAGTTGCGCACCTTCTTCGGCGATCTGCAGGATAAAGATTATGAATCAGCCATCGCCATGGTACACTCCCGTTTCAGTACCAACACGAATCCAAGCTGGGAGAGAGCACATCCGAACCGCTTTATTGTACACAACGGTGAGATCAACACTATTCGCGGTAATGCCGACAAGATGCTGGCACGTGAGGAAACAATGGAATCCTCCCATCTGAAAAATCAGCTGCATAAGATCCTGCCGGTTGTAGATACCAGAGGATCTGACTCTGCCATGCTTGACAATACACTGGAATTTCTGGTCATGAGTGGTATGCCGCTTCCACTGGCAGTTATGATCACCATTCCGGAACCATGGACGAACAATAAAACACTGGATCAGGATGAGAGAGATTTCTATCAATATTATGCAACTATGATGGAGCCGTGGGACGGTCCTGCCTCCATTGTATTTTCTGACGGTGATCTGGTTGGTGCGGTTCTTGACCGTAACGGTCTGCGGCCATCCCGTTACTATGTATTAAAGAGCGGGGATGTGATCCTGGCTTCCGAGGTCGGCGTTCTGGAAGTACCGGAAGAAGAAATCGTGTTAAAAGAGCGTCTGCACCCTGGAAAGATGCTGTTAGTCGATACTGTAGAAGGAAAAATCTATCAGGATGAAGAACTGAAAGAAATCTATGCGACCAAACAGCCGTATGGTGAATGGCTCGACAGCAATCTGGTAGAATTGAAAGAACTGAAGATCCCGAACAAACATGTGGAAGAATACGGTAAAGAGCAGAGAAAACAGCTGCAGAAAGCATTCGGCTATACCTATGAAGAATATAAGAATTCTATCCGTACCATGGCATTGAACGGCGGAGAGTCAATTGCAGCCATGGGTGTGGATACACCACTGGCAGTACTTTCTGAAAAACAGAGACCGTTATTTGATTACTTCAAACAGTTATTTGCCCAGGTAACCAACCCGCCGATCGATGCGATACGTGAGGAGATCGTCACCAGCACCACGATCTATGTAGGTAAAAAGGGTAATCTTCTGGAGGAAAAACCGGAAAACTGCCAGGTATTAAAGATCAATAATCCGATCCTGACCAATACGGATATGCTGAAGATCAAACAGATGCACAAACCGGGATTCAAGGTGGCAGTTGTTCCGATTACCTATTATAAGAGTACGAAACTGGAACGCGCGATCGACCGTCTGTTTGTGGAAGTGGATAAAGCATACAAAGACGGTGCCAATATTCTGGTTCTTTCCGACCGAGGTGTGGATGAAAACCATGTGCCGATTCCGTCCCTGTTAGCGGTATCTGCCGTACATCAGCATCTGGTCAATACAAAGAAACAGACATCTCTGGCCCTGATCCTGGAGTCCGGGGAACCGAGAGAAGTCCATCATTTTGCAACACTGTTAGGTTATGGTGCCTGTGCAGTCAACCCATATCTGGCCCAGGACAGTATCCGGGAACTGATCGAAGAGGGACTGCTTGACAAAGATTATTATGCCGCAGTGGATGATTACAATGCAGCAATCCTGCATGGTATCGTAAAGATTGCTTCCAAGATGGGTATTTCCACTATTCAGTCTTACCAGGGTGCGAAGATTTTTGAAGCCATCGGTATCTCTCAGAAAGTTATCGACAAATATTTCTCCGGAACCGTCAGCCGCGTGGGTGGTATCACTATGGAAGATATCGCAAAACAGGTGGATGAGAAACATTCTCAGGCATTTGACCCGCTGGGACTGGCCAGTGATCTGACACTGGACAGCCTTGGAAAACATAAAAGAAGAAGCGGTGGAGAAGAACACCGTTACAATCCACAGACCATTCATATGCTGCAGCAGTCCACCTGGACCGGAAGCTATGATATGTTCAAACAGTATACTGCAATGGTAGACGAAGAACAGAGCGGCTATCTGAGAAGTCTGATGGACTTTAATTATCCGGAAAACGGTGTGCCGATCGACGAAGTAGAAAGCGTGGATGAGATCGTAAAACGATTCAAAACCGGTGCCATGTCCTATGGTTCTATTTCTCAGGAAGCCCATGAGACACTGGCAATCGCCATGAATCATCTCCATGGAAAATCCAATACCGGTGAAGGCGGTGAAAGTGATGACAGACTAGATTCCGCAGGAAGCGATAATGACAGATGTTCTGCAATCAAACAGGTAGCATCCGGTCGTTTTGGTGTTACCAGCCGATATCTGGTAAGTGCAAGAGAGATTCAGATCAAGATGGCGCAGGGTGCAAAACCCGGTGAAGGTGGACATCTTCCGGCGAAAAAAGTATATCCGTGGATCGCAAAGACCAGACATTCCACACCGGGTGTGAGTCTGATCTCCCCGCCACCACATCATGATATTTATTCGATTGAAGACCTGGCACAGCTGATCTACGACCTGAAAAACGCAAATAAATACGCAGGAATCTCCGTAAAACTGGTTTCAGAAGCAGGTGTTGGTACGGTTGCGGCAGGTGTTGCCAAAGCCGGTGCACAGGTTATCCTGATCTCCGGATACGACGGAGGTACCGGAGCCGCTCCGGAAAGTTCTATCCACAACGCAGGTCTTCCATGGGAGATGGGACTTGCAGAGACCCATCAGACTCTGTTACAGAATGGTCTGAGAAACCGTGTCCGGATCGAGACAGACGGTAAACTGATGAGTGGCCGTGATGTGGCTATCGCAGCACTGCTCGGTGCGGAAGAGTTCGGTTTTGCAACCGCTCCGCTGGTAACCATGGGCTGCGTGATGATGAGAGTCTGCAACTTGGATACCTGCCCGGTAGGTGTGGCTACCCAGAATCCGGAACTGAGAAAACGCTTCAAAGGAAAACCGGAATACGTAGAGAACTTCATGCGCTTTATCGCTCAGGAGCTGCGGGAATATATGGCAAAACTGGGTGTTCGAACGATCGATGAGATGGTAGGAAGAAGTGACCTTCTGAAAGTAAAAGAAGACGCAAAAACACCGATGGCAGCAAAGATGGATCTGTCTCAGATCCTGTACAACCCATATGTGGGAGAAAAAGAGTGTGTTACGTTCAGTCAGGAAAAAGTATACGATTTCCAGCTGGAAAAAACGCTGGATGAGAAAGTACTGTTAAAGAAACTGGAGAAATCCGTAGAGAAGGGAACGAAAGCTTCTCTGGATCTGAAAGTCGGCAACACCGACCGTTCCTTCGGTACGATCCTCGGTGCAGAGATCACCCGTCAGCACAAAGACGGACTGCCGGAAGACACTATTACCATCAACTGTACCGGTGCCGGCGGACAGAGCTTCGGGGCATTTATCCCGAAAGGACTGACACTGCGCCTGTGCGGTGATACCAACGATTATTATGGAAAAGGACTTTCCGGTGGAAAACTGGTTGTCTTCCCGCCGAAGAACAGAGGATACAAAGCAGAAGAGAATATCATCGCCGGTAACGTAGCCCTGTATGGAGCCACCAGCGGTAAAGTATTTATCAATGGTGTGGCAGGGGAACGTTTTGCAGTCCGTAACTCCGGAGCCTGCGCAGTTGTAGAGGGTGTGGGAGAACATGGATGTGAATATATGACCGGTGGCCGCGTGGTCGTTCTTGGTAAGACAGGAAAGAACTTTGCAGCAGGTATGAGCGGTGGTATCGCTTATGTACTCGATGAGAACAGCCATCTGTATCGGAATCTGAACAAAGATATGATTTCCATTGAAAAAGTGGAAAACAAATACGATATCAAAGAACTGAAAGAACTGATCGAGGAACATGTGGAAGCCACAGGATCCGAGAGAGGTGCGTTGATTCTGGAGCATTTCCAGGAGTATCTGCCAAAATTCAAAAAGATCATCCCGAATGATTTCAAGAAGATGATCGCTCTTTCTGCAAAGCTGGAAGAGAAAGGAATGAGCACAGAGCAGGCACAGATGGAAGCATTCTATGAAAGTTTCCAGACCAAACCGACGGAGGAGTAAGAGAAATGGGAAAAGCGACAGGATTTTTGGAATATGAAAGAAAAAACGCAGCAGTAGAGGAACCTTTGAAACGAATCCGTCATTTTAACGAATTCCGTACTCCGCTGCCTTTAGAAGAACAGCAGAAACAGGGAGCACGCTGTATGGAGTGTGGCGTTCCTTTCTGCCAGAACGGAGCCATGTTAGCCGGCATGGCTTCGGGCTGTCCGTTGCATAATCTGGTACCGGAAACCAATGATCTGGTGTACAGCGGCAACTGGAAACAGGCCTATGAAAGACTTACAAAAACACACAGTTTCCCGGAGTTTACCAGCCGTGTCTGCCCTGCACTCTGCGAGGCGGCATGTACCTGTAATCTGAACGGAAAACCGGTATCCACAAAGGAAAATGAGCGTGCCATCATCGAACATGCTTACGAGATGGGCTGGGTACAGCCACAGACTCCGAAGATCCGTACCGGAAAGAAAGTGGCGGTAGTAGGAAGTGGTCCTTCCGGACTGGCAGCAGCGCAGCAGTTAAACCGCAGAGGACACAGTGTGACCGTTTTCGAACGCCATGACCGGATCGGTGGACTGCTCCGTTATGGTATTCCTAACATGAAGCTGGATAAAAAGATTCTGGATCGCAGAATCGAGCTGATGAAAGCCGAAGGTGTGGAATTTAAGACCGGTGTGGATGTGGGAAAAGATATCACGGCAGAAGAACTGAAAAGACAGTTTGACCGTGTGATCCTGGCATGCGGAGCTCCAACCCCAGGGATATCAATGTGCCGGGAAGAGAGAGTGGCAATATTTACTTCGCAGTGGAATATCTTTCTTCTGTGACCAAGAGCCTGCTGGATTCAGGATTTGCAGATGGAAAGGCAATCTCTGCAAAAGGAAAACACGTGTTAGTCATCGGTGGTGGTGATACCGGTAACGACTGTGTGGGTACCGCTGTCCGCCAGGGAGCAAAATCCGTCACACAGCTGGAGATGATGCCAAAACCGTCCGTGGAGCGACTGCCATCCAACCCGTGGCCGGAGTGGCCGAAGGTACTGAAAACTGATTACGGTCAGGAAGAAGCTATCGCAGTCTTCGGTCAGGATCCGCGAATCTATAAAACAACGGTAAAAGAATTCCAGAAAGACAAAAACGGAAACGTGAAAAAAGCAGTGATCGTCAGCCTGGAGCCTAAAAAAGATGAAAAGAGCGGACGTATGATGATGGTTCCCGTTGAGGGAAGTGAGAAAGTTATAGATGCGCAGCTGGTATTGATCGCAGCCGGTTTTCTGGGAAGCCAGAAATACGTCACCGATGCCTTCAAAATCGATCTGAACCCGAGAACCAATGTTCTGACAAAACCGGACGAATACGAAACCAGCGTTCCGGGTGTTTTCACCGCCGGTGACATGCACCGCGGTCAGTCACTGGTTGTATGGGCTATCCGGGAAGGAAGAGAGGCAGCGAAAGCCGTGGATCGATCCCTGATGGGATATACAAACCTGTAAAATTTTTAATGAAGTATTGACAAGAGAAAGTCCGATTGCTATAATACGGAACATAAAAGGCAAGGGCGTCTTACCCGGAGGGGAAACTCTGGATAAGGTCGCCCTTTTTGAGTTGTAAAAAACGTAACTGTTCAGCAGACAGTAACGTGAAACTGTCGAACAGCTGCAATAGCATCCTTTGGAGTGACAGAACGTAACTGATAATATATGCGTAAGAAAAAGGAGAACAATATGGAGAATTATAGTAAATCGGAGATTCTGCAGATGGTGGAGGAAGAAGATGTAGAATTCATCCGCCTGCAGTTTACAGATATGTTTGGAGTATTAAAAAATGTGGCAATCCCGAGCAGCAGACTGATCAAAGCTATGGAAAACCGTTGTACCATCGATACCGCATCCCTGGATGGATTTACCGGTGGGGAAGAATGTGATCTGTATCTGAAACCGGATCTGAGCACGTTTTCCATTCTGCCATGGAGACCCCAGCAGGGGAAGGTTGCTCGTTTTCTCTGTGATGTGTGCAGAGAAGATGGCACAGAGATTGAGGACAGTCCGAGATCTATTTTAAAAAGAGTAGTAAAAAAGGCACAGGAAAAAGGGTACACACTGAAGGTCAATCCGGAGTGCGAATTCTTCCTGTTTCATACCGATGACAATGGAATGCCAACCACGCTGACGCATGAAAAGGCCGGTTATCTGGATACTTCCCCTATTGATCTGGGAGAAAATACGAGAAGAGATATCATTCTTACATTAGAAGAGATGGGATATGAGATCGATTCCTCCCATCATGAGATTTCTCCGGCACAGCATGAAATTGATTTTACTTATGAAAATGCGATGGCCACTGCAGATAAGATCATGACTTTTAAGATGGCAGTCCGTACAATTGCAAAGCGTTACGGTCTCCATGCAACTTTTATGCCGAAACCACGGGCAGAAGTTAATGGTTCCGGCATGCATCTGAACATGCGGCTGTTGAAAGACGGAAAGAATATATTCAAAGGTGAGGATGGAACATTAAGTGCAGAAGGTGAAGCATTTCTTGCGGGTATCCTGTATCATATACAGGGTATGACTGCGGTAATGAATCCACTGGTGAATTCTTATAAACGACTGGTTCCCGGATTCGAGGCACCTTCAGAAGTGACCTGGTCAAGAACACAGAGAAATGCACTGGTCCATGTGAGAAAAGAACATGGTGGAGAAGTGAATCTGGAACTTCGCAGTCCGGACTCCGCGTCTAATCCGTATCTGGTATTTGCCTTGTGTCTGGCAGCAGGTATGGAAGGTATTGAAAAAGGACTGCAGGTTCCGGAAGAACTTACCAAGGATATCCGGAAACTGAATGAAGAAGAGAAAAAACTTCTTGGAATCCAGATGCTGCCGGAAAATCTTGGGGAGCCATCAAAGCCATGGGACAGGATACTCTTGTATCAAAAGTTCTGGGAGAAACATACCGTAAAGGATATATGAAGGCCAAACGAAAAGAATGGAAAGATTATCTGGAACAGGTATCCGAATGGGAACTGAACCGGTATCTTTATCGCGTATAGATAAGGGAGGCAGCTGATGAGTGTGGTGGTAATCGTCTTACCAAAGATGGAAGACGCAAAGAAAATCCGTAAGATCCTGATGGGACATGGATTTCCACAGGTATTTGCTTATGCTACCGCTTCCGCTGCTCTTTCGGAGATCAGGGAACATGAGTCGGGAATGGTGATCAGCGGGTATCATCTGAAAGATATGTATTATACAGAACTCGCTGACAGCCTTCCTCCTCACTTCGAACTGGTTCTTCTGGGATCTGCCAGTACTGTCAGTGCGGCAGACACCGGAATCTTATCTCTTACCACACCGTTAAAGGTCTATGATCTGGTCAATACTGCAGAGATGGTACTGCACCAGATGGAACGGATGGCAAAGAAAGCCAGAAAGCCGAAACGGCGCAGTGAACGGGAAGACAATTATATAAAAAATGCGAAAATACTTTTAATGGAACGTAATCATCTGAGTGAAGAGGAGGCTCATCGCTATATTCAAAAAAGCAGCATGGATAATGGAACCAACATGGTAGAGACAGCACAGATGATCCTGACCTTACTGTTTGAAGAAGGCTGACGGAAATTGCATGAAAAGGAGAATGTGATATGGAATTCATTACAGGATTAAAACAACAGGAAGAAGCAGAATTAGAAGATCTGCTGAAAGCAGAGGAAGGAACAACGATTATTCTGGAAGGGGCAGTGCACAGCATCCGTGATATGGGTGAAATCGCATTTGTGATTTTGAGAAAAAGGGAAGGACTGATCCAGACCGTATGGGAAGAAGGAAAGACAGATATGGAACTTTCTGAGATCAGAGAGGGAGATTACATCCATGTGACCGGTCAGATCAAAGACGAAGAGCGTGCTCCCCATGGGAAAGAAGTACGACTGTCCACCATCCGTCACCTGTCTCACGTATCCTGTCCATTGCCACTTCCCATTGACAAATGGAAATTAAACACTTCTCTGGAAGCAAAATTAGACCGTCGCTCCCTTTCTTTGAGAAATATCAGAGAACGGGCAAGATTCCGTATTCAGGAAGGAATCGTTCGAGGCTTTCGTGATTTCCTCTATGAGCAGGGATTTACCGAGATCCACACACCAAAGATCGGTGCAAAGAGTGCTGAGGGTGGTGCAAACATGTTCCGGCTTTCTTATTTTCACAGACCGGCGGTTCTGCAGCAGAGTCCTCAGTTATATAAACAGATGATGGTCGGTGTATTTGACCGTGTCTTTGAAACCGGTCCTGTATTCCGTGCAGAAAAGCACAACACCAGAAGACATCTGAATGAATACACCAGTCTGGACTTTGAGATGGGATATATCCACAGTTTCCTTGATATCTGTGCGATGGAAACCGGCTTCCTGCAGTATACGATGAACCTGCTGGAAAAAGAGTACAGCAAAGAGTTGAAACTTCTGAATATCACACTGCCGGATGTGGAAAAGATCCCTTATGTTCGCTTTGATGAAGCGAAACGCCTGGTTTCCGAAAAATACAACAGAAAGATCAGAAACCCTTTCGACCTGGAACCGGAAGAAGAGGAACTGATCGGAAAATATTTCAAAGAAGAATACAATGCAGATTTTGTATTTGTGACACACTATCCGAGTAAAAAACGTCCGTTCTATGCGATGGATGATCCGGAGGATACCCGTTATACGTTAAGCTTTGACCTGCTGTATCATGGTCTCGAGATCACCACCGGGGGACAGCGTATCCACGATCTGTCCATGCTGGAAGAGAAGATCCAGGAGAAAGGTATGACAGAAGAAGGCCTGGAACAGTATCTGGATGCGTTCCGCTTCGGTATGCCGCCACACGGTGGACTGGGTATCGGTCTGGAACGACTGACCATGCAGTTACTGGGAGAAGATAATGTAAGAGAAGCCTGCTTATTCCCGAGAGATATGAGCAGACTGGAGCCGTAAGACGGCAGAAAGGAGTCAGGGAATGAGCGAGAGAAAAATAGATGAAGCAACCATGGATAACGTAGAGATCCTTGCAAAACTGGCGCTGACGCCACAGGAGAGACAGAAAGCCATGGATGAGATGGAAAAAATCCTGACCTATGTGGAAAAATTAAATGAACTGGATACGGATCAGGCAGAGCCGCTGGTACATATCTTACCGGAGGTGAATGTCTTCCGGGAAGACCAGGTGACCAACGGGGACGGCAGAAAAGACTCTCTGGCAAATGCCCCGAAGGCAAAAGAAGATCAGTATATCGTACCAAAGACCGTATAGCAGGAGGAAGAAGCAATGGAAGAAATCTTACAGATGTCTGCGCTGGAACTGTCAAAACAGATCCGGCACGGCTCCGTCAGTGTAAAAGAAGCAGTGGAAGCCTGCAAAAAACAGATACAGAAGTCAGAGTCCCAGGTACATGCTTATGTTTCCATGGATGAAAAGATTCTGGCTCATCGGATCAAAGAAGTAGAAGAAGGAATCAAAAGCGGCAGATACACCGGTCCGCTGGCAGGTGTACCGATCGCTGTGAAAGATAATATCTGTACCAGAGGACAGAAAACCACCTGTTCTTCAAAAATGTTGGAAAACTTTGTGCCGACCTATGATGCACAGGCAGTGAAGCAGTTAGAAGATGCCGGAATGGTTATCCTCGGAAAAACTAATATGGATGAATTCGCCATGGGAAGTACGACAGAGACTTCCGCTTTCGGCGTTACCAGAAACCCCTGGAATCCGGAACATGTACCGGGTGGCTCTTCCGGCGGTTCCTGCGCGGCTGTGGCAGCGGGAGAAGCGGTAATGGCACTCGGTTCCGATACCGGTGGTTCCATCCGTCAGCCGGCAGCCTACTGTGGTGTGACCGGACTGAAACCGACTTACGGAAGAGTATCCCGTTATGGTCTGATCGCTTATGCATCCTCTCTGGATCAGATAGGACCGATCGGTAAAAATGTAAAAGACTGTGCAGCTCTTTTTGAGATTATCGCAGGACATGACAGCAAAGACAGCACCAGCGCCGATGTACCGGTGGAATCTTATGATAGCCTGGTATCCGGTGGATTAAGCGGCATGCGCATCGGTATTCCAAAAGAATATCTGGCAGAAGGCTGTGACGAAGAAGTGAAAAAAGCTCTGGCAGATGCCGTTCATACCTTGAGTAAAAACGGTGCTGTAGTAGAATTCTTCTCCCTGGGAATGGTAGATTATGTAATTCCGGCATATTATATCATCGCCTGTGCGGAAGCAAGCTCCAACCTGGAGCGTTTCGACGGTGTAAAATACGGCTACCGTACCCCGGGTGCGACAGAACTGCATGAAATGTACAAAAAGAGTCGTGCGGAAGGCTTCGGCGAGGAAGTGAAACGAAGAATCCTTCTGGGATCTTTCGTACTGAGTGCCGGTTACTACGATGCCTATTATATGAAAGCACTGCGTGCCAAAGGCCTGATCAAGAAAGAATTTGACAAAGCATTCCAGAAATACGACTGCATCCTGGCTCCGGCTTCTCCGACCACTGCCCCGAAGATCGGCACCAGTTTAAGTGATCCGCTGCAGATGTACCTGAGTGATATCTACACCGTGGCCGTGAACCTGGCAGGTCTTCCGGCCGTCAGCCTTCCATGCGGTATGGACAGCAGGGGACTGCCGATCGGTATGCAGCTGATCGGTGACTGCTTCCAGGAAAAGAAGATACTCCGGGCAGCAGCCGCTTACGAACAACTGCGGGGAGAATTCCCCAAAGCCTGGGCAAAGGAGGAAAAATAAATGGCAAAACAGTATGAAACCGTGATCGGTCTGGAAGTTCACGTAGAACTTGCCACGGCAACGAAAATTTTTTGCGGATGCTCCACAAAGTTTGGTGCAGCACCGAATACCCATACCTGCCCGGTTTGTACCGGTATGCCAGGATCCCTCCCGGTATTAAATAAAAAAGTAGTGGAATATGCACTTGCACTTGGAATGGCTGCAAACTGTGAGATCAACCGGTACTGCCGGTTTGACCGGAAAAACTATTTCTATCCGGATAATCCGCAAAACTATCAGATTTCCCAGTTATATCTGCCGATCTGTCACGATGGACATCTGGAGATCACAACAGAAAACGGCAAAAAAACCATTCGGATACACGAGATGCATATGGAAGAGGATGCCGGAAAGCTGATCCATGATGAATGGGAAGACTGCTCTCTGGTAGATTATAATCGAAGCGGTGTCCCGCTGATCGAGATCGTATCCGAGCCGGATATGCGTACAGCCCAAGAGGTTATTGCTTATCTGGAAAAGCTGCGTATGATCTGTCAGTATCTTGGTATCTCCGACTGTAAATTACAGGAAGGCTCCATGCGTGCCGACGTCAATCTCTCCGTAAGAGAGGTGGGAAGTGATCGTATGGGAACCCGTACCGAGATGAAGAACCTGAACTCTTTCAAAGCGATCACCCATGCGATCGAGGGTGAGAGAGAACGTCAGGATCGAACGTGTTGGAAGAAGGAAAAGAAGATCATTCAGGAGACCCGCCGCTGGGACGATAACAAAGAATCCTCCCATGCGATGCGTTCTAAGGAAGATGCAAAAGACTACCGTTATTTTCCGGATCCGGATCTGCAGCCGATGCAGATTCCAACGGAATGGATGGAACAGATCCGAAGCCGTCAGCCGGAATTTCAGGAAGAACGCGCAGCCCGATACGAAGAACAGTACGGTCTTCCGGCATATGATGCCTCCATTCTGACCCAGACCAAACATATGGCAGATATGTTCGAACAGACCGCGATCTGTGCGGAAACCCGAAAAAGACAGCCAACTGGCTGATGGGAGAGGGGCTGCGGCTGCTGAAAGAAAAAGGAATGGAAGCCGAAGATATGGACTTACCCCGAAACACCTGGCAGACCTGATCCAGGCGATCGAAGGAGGAAAAATCAATCAGGCAAATGCGAAAAAAGTATTTGCAAAGATCCTGGAAGACGATGTGGAGCCACTGGCATACATGGAAAAAGAAGGACTCCTGATGGTATCTGACAGCGGCGCCATCGAAGGAGCAGTTGATCAGGTACTTGCGGAGAATCCGAAGACCGTGGAAGAATTCCACAGTGGAAAAGAAAAAGTCCTTGGTTTCCTGGTTGGTCAGGTCATGAAAAAGATGCGTGGCAAAGCAGACCCGGGAATGGTCAACGAACTGCTTCGGAAAAAATTATAAAAATGTGAAAAAGCGTAAGGAAAGGAACAACAATCATGCCAAAGTTAAATGAAAATTATCTGCAGTTAAAAGACAGCTATCTTTTCTCAGAGATTGCACACCGTACCGCTGCTTACAGCGAAAAACATCCGGACAAACCGGTGATCCGACTGGGAATCGGTGATGTTACCCGTCCGCTGTGCGAATGTGCCATCAAAGCGCTTCATGAGAGCGTAGACGAGATGGGACAGTCTGCTACTTTCAAAGGTTACGGTCCGGAACAAGGATATGCAAAAACAAGAGATGCCATCGCAGCTTATTATAAAAGAAACGGCGTGGAAGTGGATGCAGATGCGATCTTTATTTCTGACGGAGCCAAAAGTGATACAGGAAACATCACCGAGCTTTTCGGTCACGACAATGTGATCCTGATTCCGGATCCGGTCTACCCGGTATATGTGGATTCCAATACCATGTGCGGAAATAAAGTAACGTATATCAGCGGTAATGCAGACAACGATTTCCTTCCGATGCCGGACCACAGCCAGCATGTAGATGTTATCTACATCTGCTCTCCGAACAACCCCACCGGAGCATGCTATAACAAAGAACAGCTGAAAGAATGGGTAGACTACGCACTGGAAAACGAAGCCGTAATCCTGTACGATTCCGCATATGAAGCTTTTATTTCCGATCCGGAACTGCCAAGAAGCATCTATGCTATTGAAGGAGCCAGAAAATGCGCCATCGAGTTCTGCTCCCTGTCCAAAACCGCCGGCTTCACCGGAACCCGCTGCGGCTACACCGTAGTTCCGAAAGAACTGGTATTTACCTCCTCCGATGGAAGAGAAATGTCCCTGAACGCAATGTGGAACCGCCGTCAGAGCACCAAATACAACGGAACCTCCTACATCGTACAGAACGCGGCAGCAGCCATCTTCTCAGAAGAAGGAATCAAAGAATGCCAGGAAAACCTGAACTACTACAAAAAGAATGCCAAAGTCATCGCAGACACCCTGACAGAACTTCAGATCCCGTTCTACGGTGGTATCCACTCCCCATACATCTGGTTCGAGTGTCCGAACGGCATGGACTCCTGGACCTGCTTCGACTACTTACTTGAAAACATCCAGGTGGTAGGAACCCCGGGTGCCGGATTCGGCGAAAACGGCAAAAACTACTTCCGCCTGACCTCCTTCGGAACCTACGAATCCACTGTAGAAGCCATGAACCGCTTCAAAAAACTCTTCGCAAAATAAATCGATCCGAAGAGTACAGGGGCGGAAGAGGGAAAAGCAGAAACAGACTCCTGCAATAAAAGCTATCAGAAATTTTGTTTCTGAGGGAAATTGTAGAAGGATGGGATCGGTTGTTATGTATCAATCAATTAGTAGTTGTAAAAAAGAAAAATAAAAACATAGAAAATATAAAAATAATCTAAGCCTTATCACCTGAGATTAAAAAAGTACAACATTCTACACTTACAATCACCTTGAAGGAACATACAACCGTAGCATCCAGTCTCAGCCAAAACCCAGCAGAGGAAGACGGAACGGGCAGGGGAAAGCGAAGGGACACTTTGTGGGCGTTTAGAGCAAGCTTTGAGATCCAGCATTTACGCAGACTTTCGCGAGGGTCAGCCGACCCTCGTGAACATAGTCGGAGTTAATGCTTACTGTAAAACCCCTTACCTTCCGTATGGAAAAAAGCGCAAACTATCCCTATCATCTTTTAAGAATGATTTATTCATTTTACATTTATGCGGGAACTGCCTCTTTTGGTGGTTCCCATCCTAATGCTTTCAACTTCTTTAAGTATGCATGGATCTTC
>ENA-OQIO01000779-OQIO01000779.1-human-gut-metagenome-genome-assembly--contig:-NODE-779-length-16388-cov-4.788389_pt1 | contig 16388 bp, 13 predicted proteins | sample MGYA00242573_ERZ504737 | MGnify/ENA primary metagenome ERZ504737 (study PRJEB26092, sample SAMD00036203) | human gut metagenome | host: Homo sapiens | study: EMG produced TPA metagenomics assembly of...
CCGGGCAGGGCGGCCTCATGGCCGGTGCCCCCCGGCCACCACACCCGCCAGCAGATCCTGCAGGGCGGCGGCGGTGCGCTTTGTGAGCACCCGCCTGCTCCGGATATGGGAAAGCGCCATGAGGGGCGCGCCGGTGGTCTCGTCCAGAGTGGTCTCCACCAGCAGCGGGATGCGGCAGATTCCCCCGCAGGCAATGGTGTTCATCATGGCGGCGACCTGGAGGGGGGATGCCAGCAGCTCCCCCTGCCCGAAGCAGAAATTGGCGTAGGCCCCGCTGGACGCAAGAACCTCCCGCTCCGGCAGGACCCCCGCCGCCGTGTGCAGGGCATCGGTGAGTGGGATCGCCTGCCCGAAGCCCAGCTTCTCTGCCATGCGCGGACAGCATCGGCCCCCAGCGCCTGCCCCAGCCGGATGAAGTACCCGTTGCAGCTCTTTTCCAGCGCGCCGGCCAGATCCACCTCACCATGGGGGATGCCGCCCGCACAGCGGAAGATCCGGCCATCCACTGCGCACCAGCCGGGGCAGGTGTAGACAAAGCCGCTCTCCCCTGCCTCCAGCGCCGCTGCCGCCACCACCGGCTTGAACACCGAGCCAACGGCATAGCACTGGAACGCCCGTTCCAGCAGGGGGCTGTCCGGGGCGTTCAGGCTGGCCGAAATGTTTTCCGGATCATAGCCGGGGCGGCTGACGCAGGCCCGCACCTTGGCGTTGGCGGTGTCCAGCACCAGGATGCAGCCGCTCTGCATCGTCTCGTTGGCCACGGCTTCGGCGGTCTGCTGGATCTCCCGGGAAAGGGTCAGCTGCACCCCCACGGCCCCGCTGTCGGCGGGGGTGAGGACGGGCTCGGCCCGCAGCTTTCCCTGGGCGTTGACGGTGCAGAGCAGGGTATCCCCCGCCCCGCTGCCGGTGAGCAGTCCGTCAAAGGCGGCTTCCAGCCCGGCGGCACCATGGCCCTCGCCATCGAGATACCCCAGCAGCTGCACTGCCAGCGGGGCGGCAGAGCTTCGCCGCGCCGCTGGCCAGCAGGAAACGCCCAGCGCGGAAACGTCCCGGTCCACCTCCAGCAAGAACGGGGACGCGGCGTTCCGCTTCTGGTAGAGCGCCGCCTGCCCGGCGGCATCGGTGTAGGCGAACAGGCGGGCATAGCTGCCCTCCCCGGGTACGCAGAGGGCCATCCAGCGGGTGGTCTGCCCCGTGAGGAGCTGACCCCTGTGATCATAAAAATTGCCCCGCCGGGCGGGCAGGTGGAGGGTGACCACGCTCTGCGCCGCCGCCCGGGCCCCATAGGCCGTGTCGGAGCAGAGCCAGTACAGGCGGCAGACCACCGCCGCAAAGCAGAACAGCAAGGCCCCATACAGGGCCAGCACCCGTTTGCCGGACATGAAAACGCCCCCCTCTCCCGCTTAGGATGGGCAGGAAAGGGGGGTGCGTAAACAAAAAAGAAGGCAGAGCCTCCCGGGTGGGAAGTTCTGCCTTCTGCGGCGTATTGAATCGGTACGGGGAGCCGGTGCGGCTTAGTACATGCCGCCCTTCCAAACCACACTTTTGGAGCCGAATCACGAATATCGGGAAACGTAGACTTTTGTAGAATTATCAAGGCCACAAGGCGATTTTTCCAGATTCTCCGTTTTTGCACGATCCACGCTTTTCTACGCAAATCTACGCCACTTACCGGGTGATTGGCGTAAGTTTTGGCGTAAGCAATTCCGCTTCATACGTCGAAAATCACAGGTTGCCGGCGATCTGTTCAAAGGCCCTTTCAACCGATTCAAAGCTGCTGTGCGTGTAGACATCCAGCGTCACACTGGCATTGGAGTGTCCCATCAGATATTGCAAGCTTTTTACATCCAGTCCAGCCTGCTGAACATTGGTGCAGAAGGTGTGTCGCAGCACATGGGGTGTAATGCGCGGAACAGGTTTGCCGTACGCCTTCTCAAACTTTCCCTGCACGCCGCGCATATAGTTTTCCAAGTGCATTGCCACCTTCGGCATTCCGGACTTGTCCAGAAAGAGAAATCCGCTGCAGCCATCCACCAGTGCTTCTACCTTTGTGGATGCTCTGGCTTTTACTACACGCCGCAACGCTGCACAAACAGTATCTGTCATGGGAACATTGCGGATACCACTTTTTGTTTTCGGCGGTGTGACAAAGTAGGGCTTCTCAGCCGTCCGGCAAAGCTGCCGCCGCACATGGATGCAGTGTCGTTCAAAGTCGATATCCGCTCTTGTCAGGCCGTACAACTCGCTCACACGCAAGCCGGTTCCCATAAGAATGACGATATCATCATAATAGTTGCCGCCATAGTCCTGAACGAATTGCAGATATTTCTCCTGCTGTTCTCTGGTCAGTGCATCACGCATATAAGCGTCCTTCGGCACAACATCCGACAGCTTGAACTTGAATGGATTCTTGCGGATGATGTCATCCTCTACCGCCATCTCAAACGCCGGTCTGACAACGCTTTGCAGGATTCCTATGGTGTTTTGCTTGAAACCGCTGTCATGCAGAAACACGAACCAGCCTTTCGCATCGGACAATTTTACCGTTTTGATGGCTTTTTGCCCGAAGGGGTCGGCATGGATTCGCTTGACCGCCGTGTTGTACGAGCGCAACGAATTGGGCTTCAACCCACGTTTCAGATTCATATAGCGGTCAACCAGATCAGCCACCGTCATCTCTCCGGCGGCGTAGTCGATGCCATCTGCCAGATCTCTCCGTAATTCTTCCTCTTTCTTCCGCAGCTCTGTCAGGGATTTTGCGTAAATACAGCGCCGCTTCTTGTGGATATCGGTATAACGATAGTCGTAGGTGCCATTTACTCTCTGGCTTTCGCCATCCTTCAAAACACGGCCCTTGCTATCCTTGCGCTTTTCAGGCATTTAGAAGCTCCTTTCTGTGAAAAGCGCATCTATAAGGTCAGTGTCAGTATAACACATCAACCATGCGATTTCCACCCGCAGCGAATGAGAAAAGGACGGTTTCACATTTGCAGCCTTTGGCAACCTCTCAAATAGAATATGCTTGCTCGACAAAGCAATCGAACAGGCGACGTTTGATCAGACGCTTGTTTCCCACCCAAAGGACGAATTTGCATTTATCTTCATTCGTAATTTCACGCAGTTTGTTGATGCCAATGCCAGAGTAAGCCGCAGCTTCTTCCAGCGTCAGATTGCTCTTTTCCCAAATCGGGATTTCTTTCATAGGCATTTTCCTTTCCTTGTAGCTGTGCTGTGTGCCAGCAAGTTTTTCAAGCTTTCTTTCCGATTCATCCAATCAATGCTTTCAGCCGTTCCAGCTTCTCCTGTGCGGTTTCCCTGCGCAAGCTGACCCCAATGCAGGAAATCGGAACGCACATTTCCAACAGGCGGTCATAGATTCGGGCGTGAGCAGTATCCTGTGGGTGCCGTATCTCGTCCAGTGTCAGATTGGTCGTGACGATCAGGGCTTCCGGCTCCGGTAGCGACTGTCTACAATGTTGTAGATCTGTTCCAGTGCGTACTCGGTGCCACGCTCCATACCGAAATCGTCAATGATGAGCAGCGGATAGCGGCACAGTCGGTCTACGACTTCATTCCGACCGGAAAAGCTGTTGTTCAACTCGTTCAGGATTCGAGCGAAGTTTGTCATACGCACAGGCACTTCCTGCTCCACCAGAGCGTTTGCGATGCACCCGGCAAGGAAACTCTTACCGGTGCCGACACCACCCCAGAGAAGCAATCCAATGTTCTCTGCGCACATGGTCTGCCACTGCTCCACATAGCGGTGTGCATGGTGCATCTGTGGGCTGCGCCCATTGTCGTTTGCAAATGTCCAATCCAGCATCGCAGAATCCGAAAAGCCATCTGCTTTCAGTCGCCGCACAAGGTCGAGATGCTTCCGTTCCTTAATAGCGGTTTCCTGTTGTTCCCATTCCGCTTTGCGACAGGAACATTCTACGGGGTGTCTGTTCTTTCCCATCAGGACAAGACCCTTGGCAAAGAAGGCTTCTTTTGGCGTATGACACTTGCCGCAGTAGAGCAAACCATCTGCCCCATAATAATCCATTGCGTTTTCGGGTATACTGGAAACGGATTGTTCCAAAATCTTTTCAATCGTCTTTATAGGCTTTCTCCTTCCGCAAAGGTGTAATCTGGAATACCCGGTGCTGTCTTTTTCTCTGATTGCCTCCGCTTTGCCCAGATACGCAGCGTTGCGGCATGGTCTGCATACTTTTTGCCAGTGGACTGGATATAAGCGGACAACTGCTCAATCAGACTGTCCAGCCTGCAAAGTCAGCCTTGAGCCGCTTATACTCCTTTTCCGTCAGAAAGACATTCCGGTATTCTCCCAACGATAGACAAGCATTGTTTGATTTTATCAGGTGGTTATCATTCAGGTTGTTCTTATTACGTTGGTTAGGTGTGCATTTTTGCGCAATCATACTGTGCGTTTCTGCACAGTCAGCTTGTGCGCTGGTGCATACTGCGACTGCGCAATTCTGCACAGTATGCGGAACTTTGAGCAGAATGTGGCTGGGTTTAGAAAAGCCGTAGCGCACTCGTTCGACAAGGTTGGCTTTTTCAAGTTCTGTGAAAGAGCGTGTCACGCTGGAGATACAGCAGTCCAAATCTTTTGCCAGATTGGAAAGCGGATAGATCACATAAATACGCCCCTGATTGTCCACCCAGTTGTTTTTCTGTGAGAGTGTGGCACGGTCGAGCAGAAGCGTGTAGAGCAGCTTTGCCGTGTGGCTCAAATCAGTATCTAACAAAAACCGGGCATAGGGCAGATACTGGGGCAGCGGCATATTGGGTTTCAAATAATCTGAAATGGCATTCACCTTCTTATCTTTCATACGACCATCTGTCGGGTTAGGAGTGTTGTTCTTTGTCATCATTCAGTCTGTCTTTTACAGCCTGAAGATACCGGCTGGCACGGTCAATAAAAATCAGCAGCTTCTCATTGTTCTTCGGTTCGGTAAGAATATCGGGGTATTCACGAAAACACATTTCCCACCGCCGGACAAAGTCCTCCTGCGCTCCCTGAATCTCGCACATCATGGCTTCGCCATCTGCCAAGCGGCGAGGTGAATAGATGCTCTTGACGGCATCCTTGGGATTCTGTTTTTCTTCCTTGTTGAGTCCTTTCTTATGCCCCTGAATGTTTTGCTTAAAGGTCGTTATAAACTCATTGTCCTTTGAAAGCGAACCATAAGAATTCGTGACACAGGTGTTCCGTTCGGCTTTAGGCTTACGCAGCTCCGCCACAACTTCGGGACGCTTTTCCTTTGGAACCTTTGCAATCGAGGAAATTTCACGGTCGGTTGCCCGGATCTTTCCGCTCAGGATTTCTTCCTGCGCTCCGGGTACTGCTTTCTCCGCCGCTTCCACACCTTTTGCAAATTGCTCTGCACGGTAAACATAGCTTTCTGACGTTCCATTCTCGGCAGCAACTTTAGACCGTGAGCCGTGCTTTGCGCGGTCTGGTTCATTTTGAACCAGACCACTTTCAGATGCCAAGGTATACTGATTGCCGTGAAACGCTTTGATTTGCTTTTCCGCTTCTGCCTGCTTTCCGATCAGGAACTTTTTCTGTTCTGGGGTCAGGTTTCGCCGCCCAAGCTGATTTTTACAGATCCATGCGAGTGCTTCATAGTGGCTGGAAAATTCTTTTTCGATGACTTCAAATGGAATGAACGGATATTTCCGAAGGACTTGATAGCGCGTGTGTCCGTCAACAATGTAGCCGTTCCACGTGATGATCGGATTCAGTACACGTTCTTCTTTTAGGATGTTCATTTCCAGTTGGTGAGTTTCCTCAAACGACGGAGGGTTGATTTGATTCTGGAACCCCGGATCGATTTTAAGCTGGCTCAGTTTTGTCATAGGCAAACCATCCTTTCTGAAATGAAATGGAATATCATTGTTCTTACGCCGTTCTCTCTGCATGGTGTTCCTGCCCCTTTCCAGCGGCGTTTTCCGGCTCGCTCTTGCGAGATCATCGCCGGGTATTCCATGCAGACGGTCATGCGGTTTTCAAGGTTCGATGAAGGCTCTGAAATTAGAATAACACATTCATAGAAGATTTTTAGGAGGTCGTACCTCCGGTTTTTGATTGTAAGAAAGCGGAAGTAGTGCTTCCGGTTTTCTGCTGCAAACCACTGAAAAAATTGTATCACATCGTAAATTTTATTTTTAGGAACTGGTAGTTCCGATTTTTAAAAAATACGAAGTGAATTTCAAGGCAAAATCGGAACTACTGGTTCTGGTTTTTCGTATCAACGTGATTTCAAATTTTGGGTGCCGTTCTCTCTGCACGGCTTTCCTGCCCCTTTCAGCGGCGTTTTCCGGCTCTCCCTTGCGGGTCTTCGCCGGGTATCCCATGCAGACGGTCATTCGGTTTTCAAGGTTCAATTGGTGTCTTGCTGGTAGCTTATCACACTTTCAAAAGAATTTTTAGGACCTATTAGTTCCGCTTTTTATATTCAAAACCGGAAGTAATAGGTCCGGTTTGATGTGATATTGGATGAATCAACGCTGATTTTTCCGAAACGAATTTTTCTCCAAGAAATTTGCTTATTCAGCGTCCGTTAAGGTGCGGAACTAGCGTATTCTTGTGCTGAATACCTGCTTGCTGTGGATGCAAACGCAAAACCCTCCTGAGCAAAAAAATAACCGTCCGCTTCAAGTTGAACTTGAAAACGGACGGTCCTGATTGCAAAATGATTTTCAATTTTGGAAAGCACGTTGAGAGGTTTTATAGCATCCGCAAGCAATGCAGACGTATATACATCTGCGAACTTGTCGGGGCGAGGCCCCTCCATCTGCTGTCGCAGACCGTTCTGTCGCTTAAAAGCCCCACTGGGGCTTTCATTGCTGCGCTGCGCTCCGCAAACGCGAATTTTGCTCTGCAAAATACTTGTTGGGAACACCCAAACCCGTGAACTGCATCCGATGGATGCAGGATTAGCGTCTCCAAATGAGAAAGTTTATGGCTCTAACACATTGTCAGCCATTGGTAAACAACTTTTTCCAGTCAAAAAAGAAAATAGCGATGATTAAAGATGAACATTGCAGAAAAATGTGATACAATAGAAAATGAAAATCCAAACAACAGGAGGAACCCCCTCGTGGCAAATAATGTGAACGTCAAAAAACTGGAAGCTGACCTGTGGGAGTCGGCAGATCTGCTGCGTGCAGGCTCTAAACTCACCTCGAACCAATACTGTATGCCGGTACTGGGACTGATTTTTCTGCGGTATGCGTACAGCCGCTTCAAACTGGTGGAGCGGGAGATCCTGAAAGACCGTCCCATGCGCGGCGGTCGGGTGCTGCCGGTGGAGCAAAGCGACTTTGCCGAAAAGAGTGCACTGTTTCTGCCCAAGGAGGCGCAGTACAATTACTTAGTCAATTTGCCCGCCAACATCCCGGAGCAGGGGCTGACCGGCATTGAGGGCAATCCTCTGAACAGTCTGGGCGAAGTGGTGAACAACGCATGGAACTGGTGGAGCAGCAGAGCGAGCAGCTGCAGGGCGTTCTGCCGAAGGACTACACCATCTTCTCGGATGAACTGCTGGGGGAACTGCTGCGCATCTTCAACAATGATGCGTTGGACGATGTGGGCGGCGATGTGATCGGCCGTATCTACGAGTACTTTTTGAATAAGTTTGCCAAGAACGTGGCACAGGACGATGGCGTGTTCTTTACGCCGAAATCGCTGGTGAAGATGATCGTCAATGTGCTGGAGCCTGCCCACGGCGTTCTGTTGGACCCGGCTTGCGGCAGCGGCGGTATGTTTGTGCAGACCGGCGACTTTGTAAACCATGCGGCATGATCGCCAATAACACCATGACCTTCTACGGACAGGAAAAGGTGGAGTACAACGCCAAGCTCTGCCTGATGAATATGGCCGTGCATGGTCTGACCGGCGTGATCAAGTCCGGCGATGAAGCCAATACCTTCTATCACGATGCCCACAACCTGAACGGCTGCTGCGACTATGTGATGGCAAATCCGCCGTTTAACGTGGACAAGGTCAAGTCGGAGTCGGCGCAGAGTGCCGGGCGGTTGCCCTTTGGCCTGCCCGGTGTGAACAAGGCCAAGGAAATCGGCAACGCAAATTATCTGTGGGTGTCCTATTTCTACTCCTACCTGAACGAGCATGGCCGTGCGGGTTTTGTGATGGCGTCCTCGGCTACCGACAGTCAGGGCAAAGACAAGGACATCCGTGAAAAACTTATCCAGACCGGCCATGTGGACGTGATGATGAGCGTGGGCAACAACTTCTTCTACACCAAGAGCCTGCCCTGTTCGCTGTGGTTTCTGGATAAGGGCAAACCGGAACATCTGCTGGACACCGTATTGTTCATCGACGCCCGCAACTATTATACCGTGGTGGACCGCACTCAGAACGAGTGGAGCGACTGGCAGTTGAAGAACCTCAACGCCATTGTCTGGCTCTATCGTGGCGAGGTGGACAAGTACAAGGGGCTTTTGGCGGAGTATCACGCAGAGCTGGCAGACGACCGCCCCTTTGCAGAGATTCAGCCGCACTGGAACAAAACGTGCAGGCCAAGCGGGAAGAAGTAAAAGCCGCGGTGGAGGCAGCACCCCGCAAAGAGCGCAAGACTACGCAGGAAAAGTTCGACAAGGAGCTGGAAGCCCTCAGCGAGAAGCTGACCGTTGCCAAGGAGGCCGTCTGGCTCACCGAAAAATTTGGCGAGGGCGTTTATCGGGATATCCCCGGTCTGTGCAAGGTGGCAAGCCGAGACACCATCCTCAACGAGAAAGGCGCATCCCTGACACCCGGTGCCTATGTGGGCGTTGCACCCGTGGAGGATGACGGCGTGGATTTTGCCCAGCGGATGAAAGAGATCCACAAGGAACTGCTGGAATTGCAGGCAGAGTCCAACCGCCTGATGGAAACCATCTCGAAGAATCTGGAGGAGATGGGGGTATGAATTTTAGAAGTTACGAGATAAAAGATATTTGTAAAATTAAAAGTGGAAAGAGACTTCCGAAAGGAACCGATTTTTCAGAAAAACCGACAAAGCACAAATACATTAGAGCACGAGATATAAAAAATGGAAAAATTGATGGTTCAGACTTGGGATATATTTCAGAGGAAACACAAAAAAAGATAGAACGCTATATCGTTAATACAAATGATATCATTATTACAATTGCCGGAACAATTGGTGAAGTAGCACTCGTATCAAAGAAATTTGATGGTGTGAATTTGACAGAGAATGCAGTCCGATTGACTGAATTTTCAAAAGATGTTTGCCCAGAATTTTTAGCATATATCCTAAAATCGCCAGAACGAAAAGAGTATATGGAGCAAGTTGCAGGTGGATCGGCGCAGCCTAAACTTGGAATATACAAAATCGAAGCTATAAAAGTTGATTTGCCAGATGTTCAAATACAGCATAAAATTGCTGATATCCTTTCCGCCTACGATAATCTGATTGAAAACAACCAGAAACAAATCAAATTGCTGGAGGAAGCAGCCCAGCGGCTTTATAAAGAGTGGTTTGTGGATTTGCGCTTTCCGGGGCATGAAAACACGAAAATTGTGGATGGCGTGCCGGAGGGGTGGCAATATGAGAAATTGGGAGATTTGGTCAAAACGACATCAGGAGGAACACCGTCAAGAAGAAAAAGCGAGTATTACGTAAACGGAAATATCAGATGGATTAAAACTAAAGAGCTAAATGATAGATTTATCTTTGAAACAGAAGAGCACATTACAGAAGATGCAGTGAAAAATTCATCGGCGAAGGTACTTCCAGAAGGCGCATTGATAGTTGCAATGTATGGAGCAACCATTGGAAAAATTGGAATTACTGCAGCTGAGATGGCTTGCAATCAGGCCTGCTGTGCATTTATATCCTTTGACGATATGATAAGTAAAGAGTATCTGTATTGTTGGCTAATGGATAATCGGGAGTATCTTGTTTCTCAAGGAAAAGGTGCAGCACAGTCTAATTTGAGCCAAGAATGATAAGAAATTTTTCTCTACTATGTCCTGACAAGAAAGTCATAAAAAAATTTACAGAAATTGTTACGACAATACTTGAAAATAAGAGGGTGCTGGAGAATAAAATATTGATGCTATCAAAAGCTAGAGATGATTTGCTGCCTAAATTGATGAGCGGGGAAGTGGAGGTGTAAGTATATGGTAAGACGAAATTTTTTGCAGGTATTACAGGAAAAGAATGTTGATCTGAAACGTGAATATCAACGGCTATATGAATTATTCTATATTCAAAAAGCTCCAGATATGCAGGGGATTTGTTACACGCTGAAAGATTTTTGTGAGGGCAACTTCTTGAATGTCCCTTTTAGAAGGACTTGTTTATCATTAGAGGATTTCGATGATACATATAACTATCACTTTGAGAAAATCCCACATGATTTTGATTTGAATTATTTGCTATCTTTTTGCGAGTATACATTTAATTTGTCAATTTGGATAACCCCTGGAAATCCGTTGTGTGTGTTTGGAAATGCTCAACAAAGCCAATTCTATCTGCAACAGGTACAAAATGTGATGGAAATGATTGGATATACGAGAGCAATTCAAGAGGGAATATCAATCTTTGTTCCTAAAGACAGAGGAGCGATTTCTGTATCAGAAATTGTAGCACCTGAAATTTCCTATAAAGTTCTTGAATATAATCATTATACGATGAAGGGCGATATTGCAAGAAAAAGAGAGACGCTACGTATATTGGCAGACCAGTTAGAACCAAGGCGTGTAGAACTAGCGGCGATAAATAAAGAACTGGCAAATAATGTGTTCTTTATGTTTAACAATATGAATATCCGTCATAACAACAGCACAGAGGGCGATAAAAACTATAGAGAAGTAGTTGCAAAAATGACACAGGATGAACTTGAAAATTGGTACGATGAAACATATCAGTTGTGCTTACTGGCATTTTTGGAATTGGACAATGTGGAAAGAACAAAGAAAGTGTCCCAACTGAAGGCGAGCTTTGGAAAATAAAAGGTATCTTGGAGAAAAAAACAAGGGCGTGATTTTATGGGAGAAAATACAGAAGAATTAGTGGTCTCGCTTGAAAATTCGCTCTCAAGTGATATTTGCGATACTGTGGGAGATTTAGCAGAAGTCGGACTTGATGCAGTAATGGATGATGGAATACTAAAGGATATTCCAATTCTTTCAACTGTAGTTGGACTTTATAGGATTGGTTACACGATTCGAGAGAGACATGAAATCAAACAACTTGCATTGTTTGTGGCAGAACTGAATAGAGGCTGCACAGACGAAAGCAAAAGAAAGCAACTGCTAAAAAAGCTGAACAGCGATACACAGAAAAGCAAACAGGAAATTGAATATATTTTGGTTGTGCTTGACAGCTATTTGGAATATGAGAAGCCGGAAATGCTTGCTAAATTATATATGGCATATTTAGAACAACGGATTGACTGGACGCAATTTTCAATGTATGCAGCACTATTAAAAACACTTCTTCTACAAGATATTAAACTCCTTACAAGTCATAATTTTAAGGAGAGTCCATTGGTTTGCATGCAAATGGAAAGTGCTGGGTGGTTAAGATTACTGTCTGCCGGATTTGTATATGAACAATGGGTTATGCGCTTTAATGACGGTATGAAGAAAAATGAGAATTTCAATGTACCATATTCTATAACAGAAACTGGTCAAAAGTTTATTGACATTGTGGGATAAAATGAGGTGATCCTATGAGCCGCGAATACTCCGAAAATGTCCTTGTTCAGAACAGCGCAGGCAATCTGCTGCAAAATGTTCTGGGCTGGGAGGTGGTGCTGGCTTACAACTCCGAAAAGCTGGGGCCGGACGGGACGTTAGGCCGCACCAGCTATGGGGAAGTACTGCTGACCCGGTATTTTCGGCAGGCGCTTTTGCGCTTGAATCCGTGGCTCACCCCGAACCAGCTGGACGAGGTACAGAAGAAATTCACGGCGCACGTTTCCACCGCATCCCTGATGCAGATCAATGAGGAAAAGTATTTTCTGCTGCGGGATGGCATCCCGGTGACGGTCAAGCGGCCGGATGGCCGCACCGAAACGCGAAGCGCGGCGGTGATCGACTTCAAAAACCCGGAAAACAACCACTTCCTCGCCGTAAAAGAAATGAAGATCCACTCGCAGCTGTACCGCTGCAGAACGGACATCGTGGGCTTTGTCAATGGCATTCCGCTGCTGTTCATCGAGCTGAAAAAGCCCACCGTGGATGTGCAGAACGCCTACATAGACAATTACCGAAATTATCTCGATACCATTCCGCAGCTGTTCTATTACAATGCCTTCCTTATGCTGTCCAATGGATTGGAAGCCAAGGTGGGCACGCTTGGCAGCAAGTACGAGTTCTTCCACGAGTGGAAGCGTCTGAAGGAAAGCGATGCAGGCAGAGTGGAGCTGGAAACCATGCTGCGGGGCATCTGCGAGAAAAAGACCTTCCTCGATCTGCTGGAAAACTTCATCCTTTACGACCATTCCGGTGGGCGCACCACCAAGATTCTGGCCCGCAACCACCAGTATCTCGGCGTCAACGAGGCCGTCAGTGCTTACGAGAACCGCAAGCTGAAAGACGGCAGGCTGGGTGTGTTCTGGCACACGCAGGGGTCTGGCAAGAGTTATTCGATGGTCTTTCTGGCGCAGAAGATCCGGCGCAAGTTTGCAGGCTCGCCCACCATTGTGGTTCTGACCGACCGTGACGAGCTGAACCGGCAGATCAGCGATACCTTTGAAAACTGCGGTCTGCTGGGCAAGACAAAGGCTTCACAGTTCATTGCATCCAGCGGTACAGACCTTGTAAAAAAGCTGCAGGGCAACCCCAGCTTTGTGTTTACCCTGATCCAGAAGTTCAACCTGCCCAAGGAGCCGCCCATCTACCCGGATCACGACATTCTGATTTTGTCGGATGAAGCCCACCGCAGCCAGTACGGCGTTTTTGCAGACAACATGATGCACCTGCTGCCCACGGCGTCCCGCATCGGCTTTACCGGTACGCCGCTTCTGGCAGATGACCATATCACCGAGCGAACCTTTGGCGGGTATCTGTCGGTGTATGATTTCAAGCGGGCGGTGGAGGACGGCGCAACGGTGCCGCTGTATTATGAAAACCGTGCGGATAAGATCGCCCAGTTGGACAAGCCGGAGATCACCGGGCGGATTTTGGATGCTATTGAAGCTGCCGACCTTGATCCCTCGCAGGAGGAAAAGCTGGAACGCGAGTTTGCAAAGGAAATCCATATTCTCACCGCAGATGAACGGCTGCGCTCCATTGCAAAGGATTTTGTGGAGCATTACTCTGACCTTTGGACCAGCGGCAAGGCGATGTTCGTCTGCCTGAATAAGGTCACCTGTGTGCGGATGTACAACTATGTGCAGGAATACTGGCGGGCAAAGATCAGGGAACTGGAAGCCCGGCAGGGTACAGCGACCCAGCAGGAAGCACAGGAACTTGCCCGCAAACTGGCATGGATGAAAGAAACCGAAATGGCAGTGGTGATAAGTCAGGAGCAGAACGAGGTGCAGACCTTCAAAAAGTGGGGGCTGGATATTCTGCCGCACCGTGCCAAAATGGAAAAACGGGAGTTGGATAAAGAATTCAAGGACAGCAAGAACCCGTTCCGGGTAGTGTTCGTCTGTGCCATGTGGCTGACGGGCTTTGATGTAAAGTGTCTGTCCTGTCTGTATCTGGACAAGCCGTTGAAAGCCCATACCCTGATGCAGACCATCGCTCGTGCAAACCGTGTTTCGGAGGGCAAGAGCAACGGCCTGATCGTGGACTATATTGGTATCGTAAAGGCGCTGCGCAAGGCTCTGGCGGACTATACGGTCAGCAAGAACAGCCCGGCGGGCATTGACCCGACGGTGGACAAAACGGAGCTGATTCAGCGTATCCGTACGGTCATCGGAAAAACGGACGGCTTTCTGGCAGAACACGGGTTCCGGCTGCAGGAACTGGTGGACGCACAGGACTTTGAAAAGATGAACCTTGTACAGGATGCAGTCAACGCGATGTGCGAGACGTTGGAAACCAAGAAAACCTTCCAGACCTATGCGTCTGAACTGGCGCGGCTGTTCCGCTACGCAGACCGTGACGATGTGGACGATACCGTGTGCGCCCGGAAAAACGCAATTCTCGCCATCTACGAGGGCTTGCAGCAGAAGCGGAAACACGCGGACAATACCGACCTGATGGTGCAGATCAACGGCATCGTCAACGAGTACATCCATGTGGAAAAGCCGGATCAGGAGGCTGTACCATCCCGGCAGTTTGACATCAGCAAAATTGACTTTGACCTGTTGAGCCGGGAGTTTGCCCACACCCGGCGGAAGAATCTCTTGCTGCGCGATCTGGATGAACTGGTGAATCAGCAATTGGCGAAAATGCTGTTTGCAAACCCGCACCGCATGGATTATTATGACCGCTATCAGGAGATCATAGATGCCTACAATGCGGAGCAGAACCGGGCAACCATTGAGAAAACCTTCATGGATCTGATGGAACTTGCAAATTCACTGGACACGGAGCAGCAGCGCTACGTGCGTGAGGGCTTTTCTAGCGATGAGGAGCTTTCGGTGTATGATTTGCTGTTTTCGGAGAACCTCACGAAGCAGGAAATTGAAACGATCAAGAAGGTGTCTGTGGACTTGCTGACAAAAATCAAACAGCAGATCGCCAAACTCGATCATTGGACAGACAAGCAGGAAACTAAGGCGATTGTGGATAACCTGATTCGCAATACCCTTTGGCAAGAACTTCCCAATAGCTATGATGTAAGCGATATCCAGACCTACCAGAAGAAAATCTACGAATATGTATATATGCGCTACCCGGAAGTAGCATAACGCAAAAATCACCCCAGAGAGAACGCACAAGAGGCTATTCTCTCTGGGGTGATTGCGTATCAAATCATCTGAAAATGCTTCAAAGCCTCCACAATCGCATCCTCTTTCTCCTTCGGACACTGAGGCTGCTTTGTATTTTCGGACTTCGCCTTATGGTGGTTCTCTCGCTCAATAATGCCGTGTTTCTGCTTCACCTGTGCAATGTAGAGGTTGGATACCTTCAACTGATGGTGTTCCCACACATAATCCCGAATCTCGTTGTAAGTCGCCTTGCTCTCCGCAGCAGTCACATCCAGTTCATCCATGCTGACGTCCACTTCGATGTGCCGCTCGACATTGAGTTTGGTCAAAAGGAGAACCGCTTCGACTATTGTTTCATTTTCCAAGGGCAATTCTTTCACTTCTGTTCCATTCACCGGGACAGGGAAGTTGAAGATAATCTTCCTAATCCAGTTGCCATCCGGCTGCTTTTCCGGGAATAACTCAATCCGCTCAATAACGCCCGCATGAACTCCTTCCGCTCCACTTCGGAGGCTGCTTCATAGACCTGATCGAATGCCAGCAACAGGCGTAGATATTATCACCCGAAATCTTCTCCTGCCGGATACTCCGTATCTGGCTTTGCACATCGTCAATCTGGACTTCAATCTCATCTATTGCGCCATATTGCTCGTCATATCGGCGCTGCAAATCAGAAATTTTCCGGTCATAATACGGGTCATTCACATCTAAACCGTCCATCTGCCGTTCCAGTCGGGCCTTTGTGCCTAATGTCTGCCGAAGCTGCGCCTGTAATGCTTCCAGCTGCTTCTCCAAATCGTTCGTATCGACAGCGGAGCCGATTTTCGCCTTGATTGCATCCGCAAACCGTGGGTCACTGACCATAGCAGAGATGATTGACGCTACCATGCGGTTCATTTCCATCTGCTCAATATTCAGCCGGAAGGTACACTCGTGGCCTGTTGGCGTCACCGTATTCTTGCAGTAATAGTAATAGCGGGTCTTTTTGTCCTTGCTGTGGGCTTTCGCAATATTCCCGTACAGGCTTTTGCCGCAGCAGGGGCATTTCAGAATACCGGACAAGATATGTGCGTGGGTAGGGTCATTGACTTTCTCACGCCGGTAAGCATTGATTTTCCGTTTTTCCTGCGCGAGGTTCCAATCTTCTTCTGAAATGATAGCCTCATGCTTCCCCTCGTACACAGGGAACTCCGATTGCTCAACTACGTGCATCTCATTCCGTGTGCCGATCTTCTTCTCTGTCCGGCGTCTGCCATAGGCGATTTTTCCCATATATACCGGATTATCAATGATACTCTTCACAAAGCTGGCAGAAAAACCGGGAATGGTGCCGTTCTGCCTTAACTTCTTCACAAAGCCCTGCCGGTTCAGATATTTTGCCACGCCACTGACACCATCGTTGGTGTGAATATAGCGGTCAAAGATGGTGCGGATCACGTCCACTTCATCCTCAGCAATCAACAGTTCGCCTTTTTCAAGGCGGTATCCATAAGGGGCAAAGCCACCGTTCCATTTTC
>ENA-OQIO01000780-OQIO01000780.1-human-gut-metagenome-genome-assembly--contig:-NODE-780-length-16387-cov-7.326753_pt1 | contig 16387 bp, 19 predicted proteins | sample MGYA00242573_ERZ504737 | MGnify/ENA primary metagenome ERZ504737 (study PRJEB26092, sample SAMD00036203) | human gut metagenome | host: Homo sapiens | study: EMG produced TPA metagenomics assembly of...
TCGGGCGCCTCTGGATGCTCAATAACCCGGGCTCGGCGCTCGCAGACAAGATGAACTACTACATAGCCCCCGAGGGCGAGACTGAGGACTTCATCAAGGTCTACTCGCCCGAGGAGCTGACGCTGTGCGACCCGGCGTGCGGATCGGGCCATATCCTCGTGTACGCGTTCGACCTGCTCTTCGAGATCTACCAGGAGGAGGGCTACTTCCCGGAGGACGTCCCGGCGCTCATCCTGCAGAACAACCTTTTCGGCATGGAGATCGACGGCCGCGCCGCCGAGATCGCCAAGTTCGCGCTCGAGATGAAGGCGCGCGAGAAGGACCCCGGTTTCTTCGAGAAGAAAATTGACGCGAATGTGACGGTGCTCGAACCCGTTGCGTTTGAGCCTGGAGTGCTCGACGGTGCGGGCCCAATCGCGGGCGCGACCGAGCTGCTCGACGCCTTCGAGCATATGACCGAGGTCGGCAGTCTCTATGTGCCTGCACCTGATGACATGGCCGCCGTGGACAACGCCATCGCGAGCTTCAGCGGGGATGATCTGCTCGGGATGGACATACTCAGGAAGCTGCGAACGATGAAGAGTGTGCTTGAGGCACTCTCGCGCCGAGTGGATTGCGTGGTTGCGAATCCGCCGTATTTGGGGAGCGGACATTTTAATGAGTTCATGAAGGATTGGATTAGGGGTCGCTACCCGTACGAGAAGGGCGACCTATGCACATGTTTCATTCGTCGCGGTTTTAGTCTGACTCGCGACCATGGCTACAGCTCCATGGTAACGATGCACTCTTGGATGTTTCTTGGAAGCTATGAGAAAATGCGCTCGTTTATTTTGAGAAAAAAGATGATTCTGGGCATGGCACATCTCGGTTCTCGCGCTTTCGAGCAAATCGGGGGCGAGGTGGTGCAGGTTACCGCTACGGTATTTTTGAACGGCCGCAGTTCGAGCATGGGGGATTATCTGCGGCTCGTTGATTATGATGGCTCAGTGGCAAAAGAAGCGGCACTTCTTAGAGCCGCAAAAAAACCAGACTTTACTTCGCTGCATCATGTCAATCAGGCGAGCTTTCTCGTGGTCCCTGGCTCCTCGCTTATCTATTGGGCCCCCAAACGTGCCCTTGATAACTTCAATGAAGCTCCTTCCTTGAAAACGGTTATAGATGCTCGCATCGGTCTAATTACCGGCAACGTAAATCGCTTTATTAAGATGTGGCATGAGGTAGCGATTGGCACAATCTCATTTGATACAAAGCCAGGGCAGACCAATCGACACAAATGGGTTCCATGCACCAAAGGCGGCGAGTACCGCCTTTGGTATGGAAACAACTGGTTTGTCCTTAATTGGGAAAATGACGGCTGGGAGATGAAGAACGATAATTATAAGAATGGACGCTTGCGCGCCCACAATTTCAACGGCGAACAGGCGTTCAAAGAAGGGCTATCTTGGAGCACCATCTGCTCGGGCGATTTCCATTGTCGTTATGTGCCGCACGGTTTTATGTTTGACACTGCTGGGCCCTTTTGCGAAGTCAAAAGGCGTGACAGATTTGGCTATGTTGCTGGCCTTATGTCCTCTTCGACCTATCGATATTACATGTCCATTATGAATCCCACGCTCAATTATCCGCCTGGATATCTTGAGGCAGTTCCCTATATTGATGCTCCAGAAGAAGTCGGGATTATCAATAATCTTGTCGATGGCTCTATTTGCATCTCGAAAGCCGATTGGGACTCTTTCGAAGCCTCTTGGGACTTCGAATGGCACCCGCTCGCGCCATCTTCTCAGGAACGAGCTAAGCAAGTTACTTGCGGCACGAGCTCCGATGCTCGCAGCGCCACTGTCTCGCTCATTTCTGAGCGGTTTGCGCGTTGGAGCGACGAGTGCGACGAGCGCTTCAACCAGCTCAAAGCCAACGAGGAGGAGCTCAACCGCATCTTCGCGCGCATCTACGGCATGGAAGGTGAGGTGCCCATCGAGGTACCCGAAGATAAAGTTTCGGTGCGTCGCGCCGACCTGGTGCGTGATGTGAAGTCGCTCGTCTCCTACGGTGTCGGCTGCATCATGGGCCGCTACTCCGCCTTCGCGCCCGGGTTGATCCTGGCCGACGTGCAACAGACGGTGGACGACTTCAAGGCGAAAGTCCCCGATGCCGGATTCCTGCCCGACGACGATGCAATCATCCCCGTGCTGGATGGCGAGTGGTTCGGCGATGACATCGTGGCACAGTTCCGCAAGTGGCTTGAAGTGACCTATGGCACCGAGACGCTCGACGAGAATGTGAAGTTCATTGAGAATGCCCTGGGCAAGGACCTGCGCAAGTACTTCGTGAAGGAATTCTACAAGGACCACTGTGCGACCTATCAGGTGACGGGCAGCGGCAAGCGGCCCGTCTATTGGATGTTCGCAAGCCCCAAGGGCAGCTTCCAAGTGCTTGTTTACATGCATCGTTACACGCCGAGCACGGTCGGCCAGATTCTGACCAAGTACCTGCGCGAGTACGTCGAGAAGCTCAACGCGAAGATCGGCCAGCTCGAGCAGAGCGACCGTGCAGCCGATAACCGCCAGGCAGACAAGTACCGTGCGGTGGTGCGCGAGCTTACTGACTGGGAGCGCGACGTCATCTACCCGCTCGCGAATGAGCGAATCGACATTGATCTGGATGACGGCGTTAAGGTCAACTACAACAAATTCCCGCACGCTTGGCCAAGGTCGCGGGTCTGAGCACGTGGAAGTAGGGCTGAGCATGGACGCATTGGACAAGAAACTTAACGACGTATTTACGGGCTACGTAGTCCGTAAGGACCTCGTCAAGCTCGTGAAGGGCAATGCAGCGGTGCCTAGCTACGTGCTTGAGTACCTGCTGGGGCAGAATTGCGCCACCGATGATGAAGGCCAGATTGAGGCGGGCGTGGAGCGCGTGCGCAGCATCCTTGCCAAGCACTACGTGCAACGTGCCGAGGCTGGCGCTATACGTTCTGATATAAAGCAAATTGGGCAGAAACGTATCATCGACAAGGTTTCGGTCACGCTCAACGAGAAGCGCGATGCCTACGAGGCATCCTTTGAAAACCTGGGCGTGTCCAAGGTCCTTGTGAGCTCCGACACGGTCAAGAAGAATCGTCGCCTGCTCGTTTCAGGTGTGTGGTGCATCGCCGATTTATCCTACGAGGCAAATGAGGCGCGCGATGAATCCCCTTATGTGCTCAATTCGCTTAAGCCTATTCAGATGTCGCGTTTCGACTTTGAGGGCTTCGTTGCACGACGTTCACAGTTTTCTGAGGACGAGTGGATTGACGTGCTCATCCGCTCGATTGGCTTGGACCTAATCAGCTGGGTCGCCGTGCCAAATTGTTCCAGCTGACGCGCTTGGTGACTTATTGCGAGCGAAATTACAACTTGGTTGAGTTGGGACCTAAGGGCACCGGTAAAAGCCATGTGTTCAGTGAGTTCAGCCCGCACGGTATCCTTATCTCGGGCGGCGAGGTAACGCCGGCGAAGCTGTTCGTGAACAACTCCACGGGTAAGATCGGCCTGGTTGGCTACTGGGATTGCGTGGCGTTCGACGAGTTTGCCGGCAAGAACAAGAAGCCCAAGGCCGACATCGTTGACATCATGAAGAATTACATGGCCAACAAGAGCTTTAGCCGCGGCATCGAGCAGGTGACGGCAGAGGCATCCATGGTGTTCGTGGGCAATACCAGCCACGACGTGAGCTATATGATTAACAAGACGGACCTGCTCGAGGACCTGCCTGCCGTCTACCATGATCCGGCGTTTATTGATCGCTGCATGCCTATATCCCTGGCTGGGAGATGGATATTATCCGCGGCGACATGTTCTGCAGTGATTTTGGCTTTATCGTTGACTACCTTGCCGAGGCCTTGCGTGCCATGCGTCCTATGGACTATTCGGGCGAGGTCGATCGGTTCTTCGAGCTTTCGAGTAGCATCTCGACGCGCGACCGTGACGGCGTGGTAAAGACGTGTGCGGGCCTGATGAAAATTCTGTTCCCCGGACGCAACGAGACCGCCGAGGAGGCCGCAGAGATCGTCGAGTTCGCTTTGGAGCTGCGCAAGCGCGTAAAGGACACGCTCATCCGCATTGACGAGACCTTCGAGCGTGTCGACTTTGCCTATCGGCCCAAGGAGGGCGGCGCCTGGAAGCAGGTGGCAACACTCGAAGAGCTAGACTATCCTGCGACGTATCATTCTCTGGACAAGGTGCCCTGGGAGGCGACGGGGGCAAAGCGCCTATGAACGACGAGCTCGAGGCGGCGGTCCGGGCGGAGGAATGCGCCGCCGAGGCATCCGTTGATAAGCCTGCTGTGTCCGCCGAGGCCGAGGCAACACCTCCTGCGCAGTCTCAGCCGAAACCAGCGGTGCGCAAGCCTGGAGCTGGGCACATTGCCTTGCGGGAGAACCAGCGTGGCGTTTCCTATGAGAAGCTTTTTGGCGCCTACTTGGATGGGGCGCAGAACGTTGAGATTATTGATCCGTACGTGCGCACGTTCCACCAGTGTCGCAACGTAATGGAGCTGCTCGAAGTGGTCGTGCGTCATTGCAAGTTTGACGTGACTTCGGTAAAGGTGCATCTGATTACAGCTCCCGACGAACACCTCGATTCCAAGCAGGAGGAGTACCTGGAGCAAATTAGGGAGTCCATGTCTCCCTTGGGCCTTGATTTTACTTGGAAGATTGATCGCAGCGGTGCGCTTCATGCGCGACATCTCAAGATTGATGGCAAGTGGGACATCCTGCTCGATCGCGGGTTGGATATTTGGCAACGCTTCGATAGCGGCAACGCTTTTAGCATCGAGAACCGCCTACCCGAAATGCGTCGCGTGAAGGCATTTGAGCTTACATACATGAAGGTGAGCGAGTAATAGGGTCGCTTGTTGTCATTTGCCGATGTAACGACATGCCGTCGTTGCAATATTTGGTGCATTTGAGCTAAGTCGTGGTGTCACAACAAAGTTGCGCTATGGCAGAAAGGCAGGTTTTGCGTGGGTGCTTGGATGATTCGCGCTGGGCACGGGGGGAGTATATGCGACCAGCTGGCTCGAGCGTGGCGTCATAGGTATTGGCTGGGATTTCGATGGTGCCGATATTGCCGCTATGAATCGCGAGCAGATTAGGGCGGCATATGGCCAGGCGCATCCCGGTGACAGCAAGGGTAAAGTCGCGGCGGGTGTTGGCCAGGTTTACCGTTTTGCGCACGATATGACGACGGGCTCGACCGTTGTCATGTACGATCCGGAGAGCCGCCTTTATCACCTTGGCGTTATCACTGGCCCCTGCGTTGCCGTCTGCGATATGGACGGAGTGACCTACACGCGAGACGTCACGTGGGGCGAAACCGCTCCACGTGACGTGCTCTCGCCTTCTTCTAAGAATTCACTTGGCGGCATCCAAACCATCTTTGCGGTATCTGATGATGTTATGGCCGACTCATGAACGCCGCAAAGGACAAGTCGGCGGTGCCTTCGAATGATTCCGCCATCGATGATAGCAACGCGACAAATGACGAAGAAACCCTCGCAGCGACCTATGACAATGGCATTGAGCTCATTAAGGATCGCGTTAACCAGCTCGATTGGGAGGATATGGAGCGCTTAGTAGCGGGCTTGCTCAAGGCTATGGGCTATTGCGCTCGCGTTATGCCCAAGGGCCCTGATGGCGGTCGCGATGTGGTGGCGTCTCCGGATGCTCTCGGATTGGAATCGCCTCGTATTGTCGCTGAGGTTAAGCATCGTAAGGGCGCTATGGGAGCCCCGGCGGTTCGTGCATTTATTGGTGGCCTTCGCGCGGGCGATCGCGGTCTCTACGTGTCTACGGGTGGCTTTACGAAAGAGGCGCGCTACGAGGCGGACCGTGCAAACATTCCCGTGCGACTGCTCGATATGGATGCCTTCGTACGTCACTATGTCGAAATCTATGACAAGACCGATGACGACACCCGTTCCATCCTTCCGCTTACACGTATCTGGTGGCCACCTTAAAAGGAGGCGTAAGGGTAGTTCGGCTGCGATGGATTATTAGGGCTTAAAAATAGGAGTTAATGATGTCTTTTGACGCAAGACAGAGCGTAGTGGGCCGGTTGTTGAATGATGCAATATACCGTATCCCGCGAAATCAGCGTATGTATGTCTGGAAGGAAGATAATTGGAACGACCTGTTTCAGGATATTGAGCTTGTTACGAACGGTGTCTCTTCTTCTCATTTCATCGGCTCGATCGTTCTTATGGAGGAGGCCGCCGAAGAAGGGCTTTCCGTTTTTACGATCATCGATGGGCAACAAAGAATCATCACTCTGACAATCCTGCTGTCGAGCATCCTGTATGCCTTCAAGCGACGTGGTCTGTTTGAAGATGCCGGCGGCACAAAGAAGTATCTTGTGGCTACTGACGTAAAAAACAACGAGCATGTGATTGTGTCCCCGGGCAATCACTTAACTCTGGAACGTATTGTTTTGGGTGTCATAGGGGTGGATGGAACGAGCGCGTCATCTACGACACCCACCGCATTTGCAAAAGAGAGATGCGCATCTGCAACAAAGGATTCATTGATTGTGAAAGCGTTTCAGCATTTTTCTACCTGCTTGGAGCGCATGCCAGACGACAAGTTAATTGCATTTCGAAACGCAGTTATCTCGACATCGTACGTAAGTATTAGCTCTTCAACAGAAGAAGACTCTTATACCATCTTCGAAATCCTCAATGCTCGTGGCATCGAGCTCGAAGACCACGAGTTGCTGAAAAACTACATCATGCGCTATATAAACCCGGTGGAAAAAAGAGACGATGCCAAAATTGTTTGGTCTGAAATTGAGCAGCTGCTCGGCTCCAACATGAAACCTTTTTTGAGACAGTATGCTATTCAGCGATATCGTCTAACCCAGAAAGACAAAGAAGGCCCGTATAAGAAAATCCGCGATTCAGCTAATCCCGCTGAAGCTTCTGAGCTTCTCTTTGACTTGAAGAAGAAGGCAGAGTATTACGCCGAAATAGTGACGCCCACTACAGGCGACAGAAACGCTGAGATATTGCTTTTCTTTAAGGCACATAATGTCAAAGTTTTTCGTCCGCTTCTGATGAGTTTGATGCATTGTCGCGATAGGGAACAAATCTCTTTGCAGGAGTACAGCGACTCACTTGAGTTTATTTACAGGTTTTACATTTGTTACAAAGTCGTTGGGGGGATGGAATCAAATCATCTGACAGATTCTATTGGCAAACACTCATATTTGCTTGAAACAGAATGCTCTCCGGAAGTCATCGAGGAATGGCGCAAAAGCTTTGGGAGTAAGTTGCCGAGTATCGAAGCGTTTAGGACGAGCCTAAGTGCTCTGGGATGGTCCCATCAATGGACGCTTTACGAAGACAACAAGCTCAAAGACAGATGCAAATTGGTACTGTCTTTGCTGGAACTGAGCATGGGTGGAGCTAAAGAGCTTGGAGAGTACACAATCGAGCACGTATTGCCTGATTCCGCAGGCGAACAAAATGCTTTGATTGGCAATTTGCTTCCACTTGAATCCGGCTTAAACGCGCGATGCAAAGATAGGCCCATCGAGGAAAAACTAGTCATATACCGAGAGTCGCGTTTCGTAACTACAAGAAAGTTTGCAGAGAGATATGAAAAGAGGGAGCTGGACGTTGCGCGGAGAACTGCTCATATTGCGGACGCGTTATATAAGCAGTTCCAAATGTAGTGGCTCTCATGTCTTACGTTCTGCCTTTCTGCTATAGCCAGTAATCGTTCCAATTGAAAGGTACTTATGATTCAACAAGTTGCTTTCGAGGTTCCCGCAGAAATAGTGGCGGGCCTAGCTACTGGTAAGTATGTCCAATGGGGTGGTGTTGTGCGCGACGGCGCTGGGCATATTGTTCGGCATCTTAAGCCTATAGATGTTCAAAATGGGGCCAATAAAGTGCTGCGCATAGCTGACCAGGCGGTTCAGCTTGCGAAGCAGAACAAGAAAGTTGCTGTAGCTGCGCTTGCGGTTGCGGGTGTAGCTGCGGTCGGCGGGGGCGTCTATGCGGGAATGACTCGCGTGCGCCGCAGCAAAGAAGACGCGTTGCGAAAGAAGCGGATGGCAGACTTTAACTCCGCATTCTCGGAATACCTCAAAGCTCTGGGGGACGGCGAGCTTACGGTCGAGATAATTGACAGATTGGAAGACGCCATAACTGCTCTTAATGACGGCAGGGAAGGCTTCACAGTCGAAATTAAGGGCGAGCAGTTTGAGGACATTGTTAAGTCCGTGCGCGACTACACAGAGCGTCTTTCGAAGGCGAATGGCGAGAAGGCACCTAACGTCATTCTTGGGCTGTTCGAAAAGAAGCCGAATGACATTGAGGGCCTGAAGGAATGTCTCAACACCCAGCGAGGAATACTCCTGCGAGCAGCATAGATGAACCGCTATATTCGGGATGCGGGTTTTGCTCTCTTTCGCACCAAGCATTTGGCCACTTTGCAGCTCTCCATGGTCGTGTATCGCTCGTGATATCGACTCGGGAGATTCTGAACGCCGACGCTTTGGCAATCAGATTGCGGAGGGCGGGCCCATCAAGATCGGTGAACCAGCGGACGTTGGACATACGGCGTGGTTGCCAAGCCTATAGCTGAGATGGGAAGCGTCTTCGGGCGCAAGGATAATAACAGGCCCCGCGTTCCCTGAGGGACGTGGGGCTTTTGAGGACTACAGTTTTAATTGTTATTAGAGATAGCTACTCAGCCAATCGGGCATACTGGGATCGCCAATACTCCATGAATCCTCTTCATGTTCGCTTTCCTCCCAGCTGCTTTCGTCCCCATCGAAGAACTTGTGCCTATTGCACTTGTACTTGACAACCGTGTCTCCCTCACGGCGGTACTCGTTCCAGTAGTAGTTCTGCTTTCCGTATCCGTCCCACTCCTGAGTCCTGTATATGACCATGAGGCCTCCTTTCGTCTGCGTGCGTTGGGCACGCGACACATTGGGTTTGACTACTGGGCCATGATTTGTGCGATGCGAGATTTTTTGGCATCGATGTTCGTCAATTCTTCTGTAGAGAAGATATATGGGACAACTGCTTCATCCCACTCGATATTTGAGAAAGTATGACCGGCGCGCGTGACCTTGACCGTTTCTTTCCCAAAGAGCTTGCCGACCTCCGTGAGCTTATAGCCCCAAGGCTCTTTTGTCATCATTCCGCTGGAGACGAGACGCTTGTTAACTTCCTGATTCGATAAAAGCAAGTCGTGTCCGAGCCCCGTTGCGGTCTTCTCGACTCCGGTAAGGTTGACCTCTGGCAGAGGGGTCTTTGCGGCTGCCTCAATAATCGTGGCAGCACCCTTGCCTGCGGTGTTGCCATTTGTTTTGATTTTAGTCGCATGGCCCGTTTTTGCGGCAATCGCGATGCCAACGATTGAGCCGAGCACGACGAATACGCCGATGCCAATCTGGACTTTATGATGTTTGAGCCATGCGATGCCTTCGTTCTCCTCGGGCAGATCAGTATCATCCAACTCCATTTCTCTTCACCTCATTTCTTGATCGATTTAGCGAGTTGGTACGCGAGAGAGCTCAATGCCGGAATCAATGCCGATGAGGCGGGGATTAGGGCAGCAGTGAGGGCGGTTGCTCCGACTATGGCGCTCTGCTTGGCGATGGCTTCTTGTTTTATCCCTCCCTTACTTTCTTCCTTAAGGGTTATCTGCATCTTCTCTAGCTCTGCTGCTACTGGTTGATCGACGAACAACTGGATAATTTTTGCTAGATCCTCGTTTCCATTAACGGCGATTTCGTTGTTGAACACTGCTCTGATGGCGAGATAGTGCATCTTCGTCATCTGTGTTTTACCTGTCTCGAGGCTGCTGACGGTTTGCTTCGTTATGCCCAGTTCGTTCGCGAGACGCTCGCCACTCCAACCCGCTGCCTTGCGAATGGTTGACAGGTGAGCTTGGAGCCTGCTGACTAGTTCTTCATCCGTTGAAGTCATTTATGCCTCACAAATTGTAAATATTCCTTACTCCTGTCAAATATTATATATCAAGTCAGAAATACATCAATTACTAAGTGAGTCTTAGTTTATACGGCCGGCTCCTGAATTCCCTCAGTTTTCAACTGAACCGAAAACGGAGCTGATGCGTGGCGCTCAGCAGCTCGTACTCCCTCTGGCTCCACTGGGGCAGCTTGGCCGCGCGCACGGCGTCGCGGCACAGATCCAGAGACACTTCGGCTCCCTCGCAGAAGCACTCGCGGGCAAAGGCGCCCGAGCCGCTTGCGATGCACGCGCTGTCGGCGAAGAGCTATCGGCTAGGCGATTCGCGCGGACAGCGGCTAAAGCGGGCGTGTGATAAATCGATAATTGATGAGAACGAACACGTGTTCGTTTATATGGTAAGATATATGCCAGCGGGAGCGATTTCATTCGATATCGTTCTTGCCAGTACTTTTTACTTCCGCATGCTGTCGGCGCGGACTTCGAATTCAGAGAGGACGATTGCAATGCTATACGAATTTAAATAGATTTCTAATGCTTGATTAAGACCATGTCTATGTCAAAAGACATACAAAAGTGTTAGTCTTTTGACATGAAACACTTTGATGAAATATTCGAACTGGCGGCAGATGGCTACGGCATCGTGACTGCTGCGCAGGCATGCGAGATTGGCGTAACCACCGGAGAACTGAGCCGATGGTGTGCCACTGGGAAATTGATGCGCCGAGGACACGGGGTGTACAAGCTCACCCAATGGGTTCCGACGCCCCGTGACGTCTTTGCGGAGGCAGTGGCTCTTGTTGGTGACGAGGGTTTCCTGTGGGGCGAATCAGTGCTGTCTATGCACGCACTTGCACTTGTTGATCCTCGTGCCGTGACCGTGGCAACACCAAAGCGTGTTCGCCGCAAACTGCCAGCTTGGGTAAAAACAGTGTCCGCTCCAGAGAATGCGAAAACGACGTTCTATGAAGGAATCCCTTCTCAATGCGTTGCTGATGCGATTGAGGCTTGTAAGGGGTCCGTTATGACCGAACGCCTCATCGAGGCAACCAAGCACGCTCAAGCCGAGGGCCTTATTACCTCCAATGAGCATGAGAGACTGATGAAGGAGCTGTCGTGAAGGAAGTCAAGAAGCCAACCAGCAGACGTAACCTTGACATAGCGATAGACCGACTCTGCACTGATTTGGACGAAGAACCGGGCCGCGTTAAAAGGCTCATTGCGGCCGTTGTTGTTGGGCAGATGCTACCCGATGGAGCCGCAAAGGGTGGAAATGCCCTGAAGATTCGCTTTGGGAAGGATGTCACGCGGTTCTCGCGCGACCTCGATACCGCCAGGGCATCCTCACTGAACGATTACATGACGAAGCTTGAAGATTCGCTCACTATAGGCTGGAACGGATTCTCGGGTGCCATTGTTCCGAGGGAGCCCGCATCTCCGAAGGGAATTCCAACTGCTTACGTCATGCGTCCGTTCGAAATCAAGATTGCCTACAATGGTAAATCGTGGATGACGCTGCCGCTTGAGGTCGGTCATAACGAAATCGGCGACGCCGACGATCCCGATATGGTTTCCTCGCCTGAAGCTGCGGCAATATTGAAAGGTCTCGGGTTTCCCGAACCGGGGCCGGTTCCGTGCATGAGGCTCGAGCATCAGATTGCCCAAAAACTTCATGCTGCGAGCAGCCCCGGCAGCGAGCGCGCCCATGATCTGATAGATCTCCAGATTGCAATTTCCAACGGGGAAATTGATTACCTAAAACTCGAGAGGTCTGTATCAGACTCTTTGCGTATCGTGCGGAGCAGGAGTGGCCTCCAATGATCTCGAGGGGAGTGGGCTGGGACTCACTGTATTTCTCCCAGGCGGAAGGACTTAACGTTTTGCCGACTGTCGATGATGCCGTGGCATGGGCGAACGACTTGATTGCAAAAATCGATTCTGCTCGTTAGTGACACTGCCGAGATCTCTCGCTTACGCCATAGCAATCCCGCGCGACGCACTCAGCAGTTCGTACTCCCTCTGACTCCACTGGCACAGTTCGGCAGTCTCGACGGCATCGCGACACAGGTCCAGGAATACCTCGGCTCCCTCGTAGAAGCACTCGCGGGCAAAGGCGCCGGATCCGTCCGCAACGCACGCGCCGTCGGCAAAGAGCTTCCAGCTGGACGGCTCGCGCGAATCGTCTCCGAGCAGCTTGATCTGCAGTACGTGCGGGTCGCCGGCGGCGCAGAGCTCTTCTTCGAGTACCTGCACGGAAAAGCGCATCTGGTGGGAGAGACTGTTCTTGACCATGGCCGAGGCGTAGCCGCTCGGCTCGTCCAAAAGATGTATTTGTTTTGGCTTGGCTGCCAGGTTGTGGAAATTGCGCTCACTGCGCTCGGAGAAATTGTCCATACGGACTCCTTTCATCGATGTTGGCAGGGCCACCGTGCCTCTTGGTCGGTTGGCGTCGGGATCGTGGAGCCAACTCTCTACCCCGACTCTGGATAAAACGCGCCCGCTCCTTGCGGGCACGATGGAGTCTATCAGCACGCGCGGACAAAAATCAAGCGCCGCCTGCGAAATGATGTGCAGACGGCGCTTGATTACGCGGCAATTATTCGGCAAACATCCGGAAAAGTGTCGAAATCAGCCGTATGAAAGTACGGAAAAGTGTCAAATTCGAGCCGCCAAAATTACGGAAAAGTGTCGAAATGAGCGCGTGGAAATCACGGAAAAGTGTAAAACTGCACGTAAACAGGGGTGCGGCATAGCTTATGTTCCAACCTAGCTGTTGGGGTCGCCCTTGAGGGTGTTGATATCCAAGTAGTCGTTGTCATCCTCTGCTTGCTGCGTTGCCGATTCGGACGCGGTGGGGCCGCGGAATAGCTGGAATCCCTCAAACGCGATCACGCCGAGCAGAGCGACGATGATGGCGATAAAGACAACCTTTGCCGCTTGGGGAAACTCGGAGAAGTGCGGCGGCTCTTCCTCGGTGTAGTAGTCGGCAAAGCGCTCGTCATCGGTGCCACGGGTATACGACGATGCCGATGCGTCCTTTGCGCCGGTCTTGTTGTACTCGGGAGCCGCGTATGTCGGCTGCTGCGGGGCGGCATACACGGGTGTGCTGATGGGCGCATGACGCTGTGTCGCCGCGGCAAGAAACGCCGCCGTCTCGGACGGATCGCTGGTGGGGTGGGGCGCAGGGGCGGCTTTACGCTTCGTCTGCACGATGGGACGGGTGGCAAAGTCGTCCGCGGGCACGGATGCCGGCGCGGGTGTGGCGGAAGGTGCGGGCTTTGCACTTGTCGGGCGAGCTCCGCCGCCCATGAGTTCATCGGCGGTCCAAGGGCGGTCGCTCATCACGTCGTCGAGGCTCAATGCAAACAGATCGTCTTCGCCCTCGTCAAACGCGTTTTTCGCATGCCTGGCGGTAGGCGCGGTGCCTCCGTGGCTGCTGCGCGATGCGTTGCTCGACCTCATCTTGTCCCATCCTTTCGAACTGTCTAGTCCTTCGATTATATGGAACTTGCCTTGTCACCGATGCCCGGATTCGCGCATTCAAGCACTCGTACTAAGGGGAGGATGGTTCAGGCGGGTCGTTTACTTGTCGTCGGCCTCTGCCTTGGCCTCGTTGAGGTAGCTGTAGAAGCTGTACTTGGAGATGCCAAAGAACTCGCAGGCGCGCTCGCTCGATTTGGAGATAAGGAAGGCGCCGCGGCGGTCGAGGTATCCGATAGCGCGAATGCGCTCGTCCTTGGTCATGAGGCGGCGGCTTGCCCACGTACTGCTCGCACTCGCGCAGCAGATCTTCGAGCAGGTCGCCGATGTTTTTGGTGATGGGCTCGGGCACGGTGTATCCCTTGTTGCCCGTGCCGGTGAGCGCGTCGAGCGAACGCTCAAACGCCTTCATGAGCGTGATGTCAAAGTTAATGCCCATAATGCCAACGGGGTTGCCGGCGTCGTCGCGAATGTAGATGGTCGACGATTTGAGCAGCTTGCCATCGGCGGTCTTGGTAAGGTACGGCGCGCGGTCGTGGACTTCGGTGGCATTCTCGTGCATGGACTCGAGCACGATATGGCTGGGGCCGTCACCCAGTTTGCGTCCGCTGACGTGGCCGTTTTCGATCACCACGATAGAGTGGTCCATGTTCTCGGTCTCCAGATCGTGGACGACGATTTCGCAGTTGGGGCCAAACTGTAGCGCCAGGCTGCGTGCAAGACGCTTGTAAAACTCAATCTGTGCGGGGGTCATGGGTGCCTTCCTAAATATTAGTTTGGGCCCACTGTGCCACAAATGCCACATGGTCGCAAATAACGAAAGCGTCGCTGTGTTATAAGACTGCCAACGGCCAGGACACCATCTTTATGCACCCGCTGCACGAGTTATGGGTACGATGGCTTCAGGGGAGGTATCACCATGAAACTTGGTTGCGTCATTATGGCTTCGGGCGAGGGCAAGCGGTTTGGCTCTAACAAGATGCTTGCCGATATCTGCGGAAAGCCGCTGATTCAGCGGACGATTGAGTCGGTGCCCAAAGGATTTGACGTTGTTGTTACGACGCGCTGGCCCCAAGTTGCCGAGATTTGCCGTGAGCTGCGCTGCGCGTGCGCGCTGCACGATGGCGCGCTCAGGAGCGAGAGTGTGCGCGCCGGTCTTACGTGGGGAGCCGATCGCGGCTGGAAGGGCTGCCTCTTTTTGCCGGGCGACCAGCCGCTCGTGAGTTCGGATTCTTTTGAGGCGATCGCCGGTGCTTTTAAGGCCAACGGCGGCGTCGCGCCCGTGCGTCTTGCCCTAAACGGTGAACCCGCCTCGCCGGTGCTGTTCCCTGCGAGTCTCTTTCCCGACCTTATGGGGCTTAAGGGCAAGGATGGCGGATCGTCGCTGCTGCGCGGCCGCGCCGATGTCCAGTTGGTCGAGGCACGTGCCTACGAGTTGTGGGATGTCGACACCGCCAAGGGCCAGCGCCGTGTCTCGGAGCATATCGCGGCCTGCTACGCGCCTCGCTAGCAGAAAGGACGCCAGGGTGGCGCCGGCTACTTGAGGCTGCTGGCGACGACGGGGCGGTCGAGAGCTGCCTCGAAGCGATCTGCCATCGTTGGGTCGGCAAGCGTGTCGACTTGGTTGAGCATGATGCGGGCATTGTTGAGTTCCAGCGCCTGCATCTCGGCATTGAGCACTTGGGCGACGCGCTCGGGCGTGGCAACGTCGGTGGGCTCGCAGCCGCAACGCTCGCAAAAGAGCTCGGGGCGGTGGACGGCTTCGTTGATGGGCTTGCCGAGCCCCGAAGCGCCGACGATCCAGGCGATGTCGGCTGTGCCAGAGGGAATTACCGGCTCCCAGGCGGCGTGGGCCTTGAGCGGGAGCCGCTTGCTGCCGTCTGCCTCGGCCAGGACGTAGTCAAAGCGCTGCGCCAGCTGGTCGAGCGCCTCGGCAGGGGAGGAGAGCTTGCCCGTCTCGGGGTCCAAGACACCAGCTTGGCAGATGCTTCCCCGCACAAGCCCCGAGCAGGCCTCGCAGGTGCAGCCTGGGGCGTGTAAGGCACCTGGCTTCCAGGGCGCGGCGTCCAGGCGACGGTTCGACCCGTCCCATGGCACGCCGGCGACGGGAAACATATGCGTGGTGGTGCAGAGGAGCACGCGGCCGCCGGCGCGCATAAGCTCAAGGCCGAGCGTCTTTAGCAGGGTCGACTTGCCACCGCTGCCGATAATTGCGGTAATGCCCGGCTCGATCTTGAGCGCCGAGGCAAGGCCCCCGTTAATCGTTTCCATCTGTTCACCGCCGTATAATGCTGTGATAAGAAATAATCATTAGCGTAGCGGCAGAACCGCTTTTGCTCTGATAAACCGTAGCACAGGGAGGTGCCCCGGGAATGCTCGTTTATGTTCGCGGCGCCGGCGATATCGCCACGGGTGTGGCTGCTCGTCTGGTGCGCGCCGGCGTGTCGGTCGTCATGGCCGATATCGCGGTCCCCACGTGCATCCGTCGCACGATCAGTTTTTGCGAGGCCATTCGCTTGGGCGAGGTTGAGGTCGAGGGCATTCGCGCCCGCTTGGCACAGACGCCGGCCGAGGCGCTTGAGATTACCGAGGCGGGGGATGTCGCCGTGGTGGTGGACCCCCAGGCACAGATGCTCGGCGAGCTTAAGCCGCGGCCGTGGTCGACGCGATTCTGGCCAAGCGCAACTTGGGCACCACGCGCGATATGGCGCCTGCCGTCATCGCGGTAGGGCCGGGCTTTACCGCACCGGTCGATTGCGATGCCGTGGTCGAGACTATGCGCGGTCATTTCCTCGGCCGCGTGATTACCCAGGCTCACCCCAGCCAATACGGGCGTGCCGGGTATCATCGCCGGATACGGCGAGGAGCGTGTTATCCACAGCCTGCCGCCCGGCGTGTTTAGGCTCCGACCATGCGATCGGCG
>ENA-OQIO01000781-OQIO01000781.1-human-gut-metagenome-genome-assembly--contig:-NODE-781-length-16383-cov-2.182702_pt1 | contig 16383 bp, 19 predicted proteins | sample MGYA00242573_ERZ504737 | MGnify/ENA primary metagenome ERZ504737 (study PRJEB26092, sample SAMD00036203) | human gut metagenome | host: Homo sapiens | study: EMG produced TPA metagenomics assembly of...
AATTGAGCGTTGAAACCATATCTCCCCAGCAGATAAAGAAGTTATCCTATTATCTCGACAACTGGGACAGCATAGATTTTGACGACAAAAGAAAAGCCGCCGATGGTTTGATCTCTACGATCAAGGCACCAGCGACCGTGTTCAGATAGAGTGGAAAATCTGACATTTCCGCTCTATCGCCCCTCATTTCTATTTTATCTTGTTTGTACCCCTTGTACACCGATGTTTGCTGTAATTTTTATCAATATCAGCTACAATCTGCTTAATCATCTTAACGCCGGCGTTATTTTCACAAAAGAAAAACAGATTTCTATTATCAAGATAAATCAAGGTTTTTGAGTCTTCGGTATCGTTACTCCTGACGTCATAATAGTCAAATGCGAGCAAATCGAAATCATCAAAGCTTTCAAAGCTTTCAACCTCGCATTCGCTGATATAATCAAAGGTTTTAGCGTCCATAAGAGGAGCAACCTCATTCATTTGAGAAAAAGAATAAATATTAACCATAAAACATTCCCCTTTCAAAAGGTTCAAATAGATAATACCACTAAAAAAGCCCTAAATCAATAAAATTATACCATAAAGAGAACCGAAAATAATAATTAATATTTGATTTGCATTTAATATAATCATTTAGACATACTGAAAAAAGCACATCGGCAAAAAATGCTGATGTGCTTTATATTTATTTAACCTTAACTTTTTTAACTGTTGACCACTTACCGTAATATTTTTTGCCGTTTGAATGAGTTTTATATGCTCTTACACGCAGATAATATGTTTTTCTGCTTTTTGATGTAGAAATTGTAACATTTGTTTTCTTAGTAGTCTTTGTTAAATAGTTTTTCTTAAAGTTTTTACTTGTTGACCATTGGTATTGATAGCCTGTACCGGTGGTCTTTTTCCATTTAAATGTAATTTTCCTTTTCTTAGTGCTTTTTGCAAGCTTTGTCTGCACCTTGCGAGGATTTGTTACAACCTTATACGGTTCGCTTCTTGCGCCTTCATTACCGCCAACTACGGCAGTAATCTTAAATCTGAAATAAGAACCTTCTGGAAGCCCCCTAACCTTAAATGTATTCACATTACCGGCAGTCGTGCCTACCTTAACGTACTTACCTTTCTTTGAATCATACTTATAAATATTATAATATTCAGCATAGGCTTGCGATGCCCAAGAGAAAGTCAGGGTTGTATTAGTTTTTGCTTTAAGCTTAACACCTGTTACCTTTTTCGCTGTGGGTTGAGTAACATTAGGAGTAACCGGTGCGGTAGGAACAGCAGGCTGTGCCCCTTGATACCAAACATTCATATCAACTCTGCCTGAAATACCGTTTACTCTGCCGTCGGAGGTATACTGCCAATATTCGTAATCGCCGGGATAATCGGTTGAAGTATTATAATGAGCAAGCCAAATTTTAGCAATGCTTGAAATTTGAGAAGCGTTCACCCTATTTTTAAGAAAACTGTTAATTTGCATAAAGGCAAGGGGTGTATCCCATTTGAGAAACTCTGTTCAAAAATGCAAGGCTGTTAGCAGTCATTTGAGCCTTAGAAAGGTTAGCACTGTCAAGTCTGCCGTCTTCTCCGACTCCTGCAAACTCGTAATCATAAACAACAGGCATCGTAATATTATAGCTTCCTATAACGTTAAGAAGCATATTTGCTTCTTGTAAAGCTTCTTCCTCATTTAACGCCTGCGAATACCAATAAACGCCGACACGCAACCTGCGGCAAGTGCATTGGTAATATTTTCCTGATAATAAGGGTCATAATTAAGCGATAATTTTTTCTTGGTATATCCCGTGTAGCCGACTCTTACATAAACGAAGTCGATTCCGTCAGCTTTAACCTTGTTAAAGTCAACAGTTTTGTTATGCATTGATACGTCAATACCTACAACCTTATTTAATGTATCAAATTTAGTATTATGTGTATTTAAGTTTTTTTATTCATAATTTGTCTGTAAAATTTAGTTGAATGCAAAGGCAACCGAGTTGATGCAAAAGCCATAATTACAGCAAGAAAAACGCTGAGTATCTTAATTGATTTCTTCATAATTCCCCTTCAAATTTATTTCCAAAGTTCTTTATAAATGTTTAATAAATCGTCCTTGTTAAGCTCTTTAATAGTATTAGACGGTGAGCCGGAAGCCATAGCGTCATCAGCCATCTTGTCCATATTAGCGAAAAATTCATCTTTATCAATGCCGTATTTTTCAAGAGTAGGAATTTCGCAAATTTTACAAAGTTCATTACAAGCATCAATAAATTTCTTAGCGGCAATTTTATCGTCGTCATTATCACTTGCAACACCGATTTCACGAGCCATATCAGCAAAACGGTCATAAGCTCCGTCATAAACATAAGTAAAGCAAGCCGAAAGAAGCATTGCATTACTTATACCGTGAGGAACGTGGAAGAGAGCGCCGATAGGACGGCTCATACCGTGAATAACAGTTACGGAAGCGTTATTGAATGCAACGCCTGCTTCAAGTGCGGCAAGGGACATTTGTGCTCTTGCCTCAACATTAGCACCGTCTTTATAGCAAACAGGAAGATACTTAAAAATCTTTTTAATTGCAGAAAGTGCAAATTCATCTGTAAGAGGCTGAGCTTTGCGAGAAGTATAAGCCTCAGAAGCATGGCAAAGAGCATCAAGACCTGTTGCGGCAGTAACAGACTTAGGAGCAGTCAAAGTAAATGCAGGGTCATCAATAGCAATATCCGGCATTAATACAGGACCTTTAAGGAGCATTTTAATATCTTTTTGAGTATTAGTAATAATTGTAAACTGCGTTGCTTCAGAACCGGTGCCAGAAGTAGTAGGAATAGCAACCATAGGCGGAGTAGCAACAGTAATAACCTTACCGAGATAATCATCAATTGAGCCGCCGCTTGTTGAAACTGCTGCAATAGCTTTCATAGAGTCAATCGGTGAGCCGCCGCCGACAGCGATAAGAAAATCACATGATTGGTCATTATAAACATCAAGACCTGCTTCAATCATTTTATCTGTTGGCTCGCCTGTAATATTAGAATAAATAGCATAATGAACGCCCTTTTCATCAAGAAGGTCGGTAACCATCTGCGCTGTACCGAGTTTCATCATCATAGGGTCGGTAACAACAAGTGCTTTTTTACCGAGTGTTGCGATAACATCAGCAGCATCTTTAAGAGCGTTTTCGCCGTAAAATACCTGTTTCGGCATAATAAATTGATTTCCCATAAAAAATACCTCTTAATATTAATTTACTATTTATAATATCACGCATTTAAAATAATTTCAATAGAATTGAATAATTTAACAATTTCTGCCACCTTTCATAGAATAATCATATCAGAAAGTACACGAAAGGTGTGGAAATAATATGCTTCTCTCTCAAATGAAAGAAAATGAAATATGCGAAATTGTTGCAGTTAAAGACAGATGTCATATAAAAAAACAGATTAAGCGAATTAGGAATATCAAAAGGACAAAAAATAAAGTGTAAAAATATCGGTTTATGCCGCTCCCCTATTGCTTATCAAGTTTGTTCAAGCAAATTTGCAATAAGAAAAAAAGATGCACAAAATATCGAGGTGATATATATATGAAAAGTAAAAAGGTTTTACTGATGGGCAATCCCAACGTGGGCAAAAGCACCGTTTTTAACGAGCTTACGGGAATGCACCAGCACACAGGCAATTGGACAGGCAAAACCGTTGACTCAACAGCAGGCAAATTTTATTATAAATATAATAATTACGAGTTGATAGATTTACCCGGTACATATAGCCTCATACCGTCAAGCGAGGAAGAAAGGATAGCAGGTGAATATCTTTTAAAAGAAAAATATGACTGCGTTGTGGTTGTAATGGATTCAACAATGCTACAAAGAAATTTAATGCTTTTTTATCAAATATTTGAGATAACAAGTAAAGTTGTAGTAATGTTGAATCTATGTGACGAAGCAAATAAACGCAACATAGAAATCAACAAGGAAATCTTGCAAAATCTTCTTGGTGTTCCCGTAATTAAGGCAACGGCAAGAAGCGGAAAAGGAATAAACGAATTACTTGAACAGATACATCTTATTTCAACAAACAGTGAGGATTATTATTCTAAAAAAGATTACAATTTAAACAATTTAGATATTGAAAACTTAGCATATAAAGCTGAATTTGTTACAGGCAAAGTACTAAAAAAAGCAACCGTCAAAAAGAGAAAAAAGAGATGAACTGTTCGATAAAATACTAATCGGAAAGTACACCTCTATACCTATTATGCTGATACTGTTTGTGTTGATATTATGGATAACAATTAAAGGCTCAAATTATCCGAGTGAATTTCTTTCAAAAACATTCAATGCTTTAGAAGCGTTTTTGTCAAGCAAAATGACTCAAGCCGGAATTTCGCCGATACTTATAAGCCTGCTTGTTGACGGTATGCTCAAAGTGCTTTTATGGGTAATCGCCGTTATGCTGCCGCCCATGGCTATATTTTTCCCTCTTTTTGCAATACTTGAAGATTTCGGAATACTTCCGAGATTTGCATTTAATCTTGATTATCCCTTTGAAAAATGCAATGCCTGCGGTAAGCAAGCACTTACAACGTGTATGGGGCTTGGGTGCAATGCAGTAGGAGTAACAGGAGCAAGAATAATTGATTCACCGAGAGAGCGAGCAATTGCCGTAATCACCAATTCCCTCACCCCTTGCAACGGAAGATTTCCTTTTTTAATTGCGGTCATATCAATATTTTAGCTAAAAATTCAATAGTTGCAAGCCTTATACTTTTAGCATTTATTGTTATATCAATTATATGCACTATGATAAGCTCAAAAGTGCTTAGCAAAACGGTACTCAAAGGAAAAAGCAGTTCTCTTATTTTTGAACTGCCTAAATACAAAGTACCTGATTTTAAAAATGTAATTATTTCAACAATAAGGGATAAAATCTTACTTGTTCTTTTCAGAGCTGTCGCAGTTGCCGTTCCTGCCGGACTGATAATTTGGGCACTTGCGAATATAAGCGTTGACAATATATCACTTTTAAATATTATCTCAACCAAGCTTAACCCTATAGGAAAATTCATAGGACTTGACGGAGTTATGTTAATGGCTTTTATTCTCGGCTTACCGGCTAATGAAATTGTGCTTCCTATTGCATTAATGGCATATCTTTCAAGCGGAGTATTAAGCGATTATTCATCAATCGAATCTTTAAAAGAAATACTTGTTACAAACGGCTGGACAATAAAAACAGCACTTTGCGCCTGCATATTCAGTATGTTTCACTTTCCCTGCGCCACAACATTATTTACAGTTTTAAAAGAAACAAAAAGCATTAAATACACCCTGCTTTCAATCATAACTCCGCTTACAAACGGAATAATAATCTGCTGTGTAATTAATGCTTTGTTCAATATGTTTGCTTAATCTATAAATTCAGGCACTTCTAATACTGCGTCGCTGTCGGGAAATCCACCGTCATAAAGTATCCCTTTAATAACATTATCAATCTCATCACCTTTAAAAAATTTTATGAAAAATCGGTGATAATCTGTAATAAATTGCCATAAAGGAATCATATTCGGCAGTACCGGGAGCGTAAGGCTCATCGCCGGCATATATATTACGCACTAACGTTATAATAAAATCAGCAAGGCGAACATTATACATTCTCGGTGCAATTTTACTTTTACACATAAGGACTGTGCCCGCCTTTTTAAACGTCAAGCTGTCAAGGAGCTTACCTAAAATATGAATAGGCACTTTTATTTTTTCCGCCTGCTCTTTATGAAGACTGAAACACTCTGCGACCTCAACGAATCTGTTAATATCGTTAGCCGCAGAATCAATGATATCATTAAGCATAAAATCAAAATGGTCACGACTGTAGGTCATATAAGATTTTGAGCCGAAATCATAATTAATATTTTGCGGGTGGAGAGTTTTAACCGTCAGCTTTTTATCATCAAGTTCCATTTTACGTATAGGACTTGGGTAACCGATAAGTGAAGCTGTATTAATATCATAAATTCGATTACCCTTGGAAGTATCAAAATAGTTGATGTTTTGCATATGCGTATGCCCGGTAAATACAAAATGAATATCATTATCGGCAAAAAGCGCAGCTATTTTTTCATTGTCGCCGAGCATTTGATTTTTGCAATAAAACTCATAAACAGGGCTTGGGGCAAGCAAGGGATGATGAGTAATTGCAATCATTTTCTGCCCTGCTTTTCTGCAATCAGCTATTTGTTCTTTAATCCAATCAAGTTGCTCCTCAAAATAGCCGTGAAAGCCATCTTCCAGCCTATGCCGTCATCATTAAGTGCAAGAAGCCTTGTTTTTTCGTCAAGCTGAGAAACGTACGAAAACGTTTTTGCGTGCTTTGCTATTGCATCGTTAAAGCCAAAATCGCCGTAAATCTCTTCAAGTTCCTGTCTCGTGCAACCTTCAACAACATATTCGCCCTTTTCATTTGAATAGCCCTTCGGCTCAGGGTGCAGGTCGTGAGTACCTGTGATAATATAGACCTTTTTTCCTGCCTCGGTAAGCTTATGCAGTTTCTCGGCAAGTGAAATATGCCCTACTCTTTCGCCGTCACAAACATTGTCGCCCGTAATTAAAACAATGTCGATTTCCTTATCATCGAGAAGCATTTGAATTGTTGCATCAAGTATAGCTTCACTTTCGGCAATGCACTTTTGGTCATACATTGCACGATTAATCCACTCTTTGCCCTGTGCATTTAAAAGTTTTGCAGGATAATAATGCAAATCGGTAATTTGATAAAATTTCATAATACCAGCCCCTTATATTCACATTTTATCACACACAAAAAAATATGTAAATAAATAAGATTCTATTTATTAAGTTTTACTGATTTTTTATAAACAAAAAGAGAAATAACGGCAGTGAGAAGTTCGGCAACCCAAAAAGCGTGCCAAACACCGACAGCGCCGAAAAATCGGCTTAAAATAAATGCGGCAGGGATAATTATAGCAATATATCTGCAAAGGGAAATAACAAGCGAAGGAAAGCCTTTACTAAGTCCCTCAAGAGCGCCGCAAGACGTTACAGACACGGCTGACACAACAAAGCCGGCGCTTATAATTCTTAAAGCGGTTGCGCCGAGTTTTACAGTTTCGTCATTATTTGTGAACAGAGAAATAATATTTGAGGGAATTATCAGGCAAATAACAGTGCCTACTGCCATAATAGCGGCAATCATAATAAGAACATAAGAATATATTTGGCGCACTCTTTTATGTTCACCGGCGCCGTAATTATACGCAATAATAGGCCTCATACCTTGAACAATTCCGTTAGCAGTCAAATAAAGAAAAGTTTGAAGTTTATAATAAACGCCAAGCACAAGAACATAAACCTGTGAAAAAGCGGCTAAAATAGCATTTAAAGACGAAATAAGAAGAGACGGCAGAGCAAGATTTAAAATAGCAGGAATGCCGATTGAATAAAGCTTTTTAACCATATATGAAGTGAGCCTTACATATTTACGTTCTACCTTAACACTTGAAGGATTTAAAATATAATAAATAACATAAATAATGAATGTAACGCATTGACCGAGGCCTGTAGCAAGTGCGGCACCTTTAATGCCCATTTTTGGCATAAAGCCGATACCGAAAATCATAATCGGGTCTAAAATAATATTTGTTATACAACCTACCATTAAACCGACCATTGTTATTTTCATATTACCGACTGCCTGAAAAAGCTTTTCAAAAAAAAGATTAAGACTGTTAATAATTGTGAATAGAAAAACAATATTACAATACTGAACACCGAGAGAAATCACATTTTCGTCTTTTGTAAAGGCGGATAAAAACGGTTTCATAATAAAAATACACGAAACAGTAAGAACAACACCATGAATTAACGAAAGCAAAAGACCTTGGGTTGCAGCGTCGTCTGCTTTATCCTTATCCCCTGCGCCGAGGTGAAATGCAATAACAGCATTAATGCCAACGCCGAAGCCAATTGCAACAGCATTAATAAAGTTTTGAACCGGATAAACAAGTGAAAGTGCAGTCATGGCATTTTCACTGATTTTAGCGACAAAGTAGCTGTCGACAATATTATAAAGCGAATTTACACACATAGAAATAACCATAGGAAGTGCCATTGAAATAATGAGCGGCAAAACAGGTTTTTCTTTCATAAAAGTTTCGTTTTTCATAAATACTCCTCTCGTTCTTAAAATTAGGCATAAAATAAGCCACGCAGCCAAAAGACTGCATGGCGAAAAGGTGACGTAATAAGTCAGGAAAAATCCACACTTGTTTTCGTTAAGTTATTATAACATAAGAAACAATAAAGTCAACATTTATTTTTTTAAATTCATTTGTTCATGCGGTAGCCACTTACCGAATTTGGTATAAAGTGCCATAAGAACAGCGCCGACAGCCCAAGAAATAGGATAAAGAATAAATACACCGTCAATGGTTGAATAAAACGGTAATGCAAATTTAATCCAAAGAATACGGAAAACACACATTGAGAAAAGCAAAATAAGCATCGGAGGAACGCCCTTTCCTGCACCTCTTACTGTTCCGGCAAGGGTGTTCAAAATACCCAAGAGGAAATAGAATGGGCAAAAATACTTCATAGCAAGCTGACCGTATTTGATTACCTCTTCATTATGAGTGAATAAACCTAAAACCTGATGAGAACTTAAAAGAAGAACTGTACCGATAAATACAGTATAAATCAGTACCATTGCAAGCGCCGAGTACATACCTTTCTTAACTCTGTCAAGCTTATGTGCGCCGACGTTTTGACCTGTAAACGTTGTTCCAGCCATACTTATACTTAATACCGGAAGAATATTAAATCCGTCGATTTTTAAATAAGCCGCATAGCCTGCCATAGCAGTTGCGCCATACGTATTTACGCTTGACTGAACAAGTACATTTGAAAAAGATATAACCATATTTTGAATAGCAGTCGGCAAACCTATTTTTATAATTTTAAAGGCGATATCTTTATTTATTTTAAGTTCTTTTATGCAAAGCTTATAATCAGATTTAACTCTAAACAGATAACCGAGTGCAAGAACGCATGAAAGAGCCTGACTGATATCCGTTGCAATAGCCGCACCCATAACACCAAGTTTAAACACCTTAATCAAAAGTAAATCAAGAATAATGTTTGTTACCGATGCAACAGCAAGATAAACAAGCGGTTTTCTTGAGTTGCCCGCCGCATTCAATATACCTGTAGCCATATTATAAATTACGTTAAAAATAAGACCGCCGCAATAAATTTGAAGATAAAGTGACGATGATTTTAAAACCTCTTTCGGGGTTTTCATCAAAATAAGAAGTGACGGACTTAAAAATACACCGAGAAGAGTTAATATTATGCCTAAAATAATTGCTATACACATTGATGTATGAACAGATATTTTAATCTGTTGCTTCCTATTTGCGCCGAGATATTGCGACACAACAACACCTGCACCGACAGCAGCACCCTGGGCAAAAGCAATAATCAAATTTATAAGAGCGGTACCCGCACCTACTGCGGCAAGACCGTTACTGCCTACAAAGTTGCCTACTATAATTGAATCGGCTGTGTTATACATTTGCTGAAGGAGATTTCCCAAAATAAGAGGAATAGAAAATACAATAAGAAGCTTCCAAATATTTCCGTCAGTCATCAAAAGAGTAGTTTTGTCTTTTTTAGTTTTTGCTGTATCTTCCTGCAAAAAATCGCTTTCCTTTCATATATCTCAAATCAACTGTATTATAATCAAGTGAAATAGCATTGTCAATAGATAATAAAGTAAAAAGTCGATGCATAGGCACCGACTATTTTTTTATTTTAAGCGTTTTTAAATATGCCTTATCTTCATTTGAAATTCTAAAGGACTCGCATATTTTTTGAATGGTTTTATTATGAACCCAAGGAGATAATTTTTTATTTATTATAATATCGTTTATCTTATCCTTAAAATCAACATAAGCATTAGCCAAGGCCCAGGCAATCGCCATATTAATATAATATTCTTCCCTATCAATTGATAAAAGAATATTTAATACTTTGTCAATATATTCTTCATTAAGAAAATAATCAAGCATCATAACGCACATAAAGCGTACTTCATACTCACTGCCGTTTTTATATTTAAGAATATATTTAAAAACTTCGTCAAGATTTTTAAGAGTGAATTTATAGGTTGCCGCACAACAATCGCAAATTGCCCAATTATCAATAAGCGGCACAAATTCATCAAGAAGTGAAAGTCTTTGCTTTAAACTCAATTTCCTATTATATTCAATAACCATACCTTTTACCATTTTTTCCTCATAATAAAAGGTATCTGCAAAAGCATTTTCCTTTGCCGCCGCTTTAGCAATTTTTCTAATATTAGGCAATCTCACGCCGATTATCTTATCTCTGTCAATATTAGGAATAAGTTTAGAATGAAAGTCGCCGTATTTTTCGTCTTGATTTTTAAAAAGTTCTTCTCTTACATTCATAATATCACCGAGGATATTATACATTAATCAAAATATTCTTTCAAGTTATCAACAATACACTTTTCAATTTTAATAATATTTTCTTTTATTTCGCAATCAAGGCTGATTTCATCAACAAGTTTAGGATTTCTAACCTCAATAGTTGTATCACTAAATCTTATTATATTTTGAACACCGCCGAGGGCAGACACCGTATTTTTAAGATTTTTAGGAATATAGATATTTAAAAGTGAACTGATACCGTATTTTTCATAAAAAATACTTAGTTACAAAATATCCGATAGCAGTAAAAACAATACCGAGAGTTATAAGATAAACATACTTATCGGCATTAATGAATATTTCAATAATACCGCCTCCGAAGGAAAAACCGACAGAAATTTTAACAATTGAAGCGCAAAAATAACCAAGGGAAGAAATAACACAAAGGCTTAAAAATAAATACGGACTTTCCAAAAGAATAAAAAACATAAAAATAGTGACATTACCACAAAGGATTGAAGAAGCAACAATTATGCAAAGCACTGCTTTTTCAATGCCTTTTAATTCTTTGATTAGCGACGAGAATACACCGATAATCAAAAATATTAAATAAGAATGACCCGATAGATAGGTAATAACCGCTTGAGAATTGATATTATTTTTAAAAATATTAATTGCTCCGCTTACAATTGAATTATTATTGATAACCTGTGTTGAACCGAAACTTTTATAATAAAACATATTTTCAAAGCTTGAAAAATCAAGTGGGGAAAGAAGCGTATTAACAAAACCGAACATTGCTGATGAAATATTCCCCTTATTTGAAACAAATGAGGAAATACCCATAGTTAAATTATTATAAACGTCATACAAATAAGTACACAAAACCGCAAAAATAAGCGTTGACGACAAAAGTAACAACGAAGCGGTAACAAAGTTCAGATTTTTGTAACAATAGTAAGCTAAAAGAGAGATTAAAACAGCAAAAAAATATGATTTAGACTGCGTAAATACAGAGTAGAAAACAAATGCGCAAAATAAAGTAAACAATGCTTTAAAGGTTTTTCTGCCGTTAATCAAATAAAATGTTGTAAAAAAAGAAATGGCAAGAGGAGCAAAAAATGCAAAGCAGGAGGATAGATTTTTAAATGAAATAATTTCGTTGCTCGTTTTAAACGCAAGAAAATCAAAAAATGCTTTAAATGCAAAAATAATTGAAGTTATTCCCAACGAGATAAGCATTGCATTTTTAAGTTTATTAAAATAATTATAGATGTTCATACATCTATTATTACCAAAATATGAAAAAATAAACCGGAGCAAGAATAAATTCCTGCTCCGTTAAAATTACCATTCATCCTGCATAAAACACATACGCAGTGAGAACGGTTCATCATTTCCGATAATAATATGGTCGATAAAATTAATATCAACATTTTTAAGCACCTTGTCAATAGAAACAGAAAAATTCAAGTCTGCATCAGACGCTTTGCTAGAACCGTTGGGGTGATTATGCGTAAAAAGCACACCGGATGCTTTGTCGATTATTGCAGCTTCAAGAATTTCACGTGTATTCGACGGTGCAGTATTTGCATTACCCTCTCCTATCAAATGGATATTAATAATTGAGCCGTCGTTATTGAGTGTAATCATATACAACTTTTCAACTTTTTCATATTTGAACAAATTACTGCAATAAGCTATTGCTTCTGAAGAACAATTCAAATTATCAACATTTTTATTTCTGTTATTCGCAACTCTTTTATTAAGTTCAACTACCATTTTAATGCCTACGGCAGCAGATTGACCGATACCATTTACCGTCATAAGTTGATTAGCGTCTGCATTTAGGACTCCCTCAAGCGAGCCGAAGCGATTTATTAACGCATATGCAAGTTCCTTAACATCCTTTTGAGGAATTATAATTGACAAAAATAGTTCAAGCAAATTATGGTCAGGAGCATTTTGCATTCCTCCGGCAAGATAAACTTCTCTCATTCTCTGCCTATGACCGTTTCTGCTAAGCTTAGGGTTGTTTGATTCAACAGAAACGTTGTTGAAATCCTTTGCAGGGAAATTTTTATCAAGCGAATTTTGATAATATTTATTTGTAAATTTATCTTTATCGTTATAATCACACAATGCACTGCCGAAATCGAATTTCGACATATCAAATTTCATAGTATCACTTACTCCTTTCACCAAGTTTTATTGTTAAAATCTGCACAATGTTTATCTTTAAACGCAGCACGAACTTCCACATAACAGCCACATTTAAGGCACATACCCGAAATAAGGAAGTCGCATTTCTTACACTTTTCAAGCCTTAATTTATAATTTTTCATATCTGTTTTTAAAGACGGGTCAATATTATCGAGATATTCTTTTATTGTATTATAAGATTTATTTTCCCCTGCCTCTAAAAGCAAACATTTTTTACATTTTTTCATTATTCAATAACAAATTTAACGACACTGCACGCAGGAAGCGTTGCAGTAAAGCCGTCCTTTAATTGCCTGAAATCATAAAAATCTTTTATTTCAACAGTATTTGTGTTTTCAAAATCATTTTTATCATGAATATCACCGTTTAAAACATACGCTTTTATATTCTTAACTTTTCTATCAGCAATTTGACATTTGATTTTAGCTGACTTTTTATCGGCAACATTTACAACTGTTGAATAAATAATATCATTTCATCAATTGAGGCAGATTCAATAAGCTGAGGGCAAGAACGTTTCGCCTCTTTAGAATCAATTTTATCAGTTGTAATAAACGAGCCTAAAAGCATATTATTTTGATGTTCTTTAAACATTTTAAAAACATAATATGTTGGAGTAAGCACCATCTTCTCAGCATCAGTTAAAATCATTGACTGCAAAACATTAACGGTTTGAGCGATATTTGCCATCATTATCCTATCGCTGTGCTTATTAAATATATTAAGCGTTAATGCAGCAACCATAGCATCACGCATTGTGTTTTGCTGATATAAAAATCCCGGATTTGTACCCGGCTCAACATCGTACCAAGTACCCCATTCATCAACAACAAGATTAACCCATTGCTGAGGATTGACGCTGTTCATAACAGAAATATGATTATTTATAAGTTCTTCAATTCTGTAAGCCTTTGCAAGAGTTTTATAATATTCCTTAGTATCAAACTCTGTTGCAGAGCCTTTATGCTCCCATGTATCACCGGGAATTGTATAATAATGAAGTGAAATACCCTGAGCATGGTGCTTAACCTTGTCCATTACCTCTCTTGTCCAGTGATAATCATCAACGTTAGGTCCGCAGGCAATACGCTTTATTTTATTATTGCTGTTATAATCACGAACGTATGTATTATATCTCTTATAAAGACAGCCGTAATATTCAGGGTCCATATTACCGCCGCAGCCCCACGACTCGTTACCGACGCCGAAGTAGTTGATTTTCCAAGGTTTTTCACTGCCGTTTTGCTTTCTAAGCTCAGCCATTGGAGAAACGCCGTCAAATGTCATATATTCAACCCATTCGTTCATTTCCTTAACCGAACCGGAACCTACATTGCCATTAATGTATGTATCACAGCCGAGCTGACGGCAAAGTTCAAAATATTCATGAGTGCCAAAAGAATTATCCTCAACAACACCGCCCCAATGGGTATTAATCATTTTTTTACGATTTGCTTTATCGCCTATTCCGTCCTTCCAATGGTATTCATCGGCAAAACAACCACCGGGCCAACGAAGAACAGGAATACCCATATCCTTTAACGCATTAACAACGTCAATTCTCATACCGTTTACATTAGGAATTTTTGAGTTTTCACCGACATATATGCCTCATATATGCACCTGCCAAATGCTCAGCAAAGTGGCCGTAAATATCCTTATTAATCTTGCTGATTTTATGATTTGGGTTAATTAAATATTTATCCATACCTACTCCTAAAAACAATTATATTAATGAAAATATCACATCATATCTGATTTGTCAATAATTTACATAAAATATTGACAACAAATATAAATGCGATTATCATTAATAGGAAAGCAGGTATTAAAAATGTATATAAATATTGAAAAGACAACAAAATTAATTCAAGAAAAAGAGTGCGACGCAGTTATACTTTTTAACGAGAGTAATATGCACTATCTTTGCTCTTTTTCACCGAGTGAAGGCGTTATAATAATCACAAAAAACGGCAACAGTTACCATATTGTTGACTCACGATACACTGAAACGGCTCAAATTCACGCTCAAAAAACAGGATTAAAGGTAATAGAAATCAAAAATTCATTTTTAAATGAGGTGAATGATATCGTAAATAAAGAAAATATCAAAAGACTTCTTTTTGAAAATGAAACAATATCACTTGCGCAATATAATTCATACGCAAAAAAACTCAACAACATAGAATTTGTTGAGTTAAATCACGATTTTATGCTTATGAGAAACAAAAAAGAAGCATTTGAAATCGAGCTTATAAAAAAAGCAAATAATATTGCCGAAAAATCATTTTTAGAGCTTTTAAATGAAGTGAAAATTGGCAAAACAGAAAAAGAACTTGCTGCCTTATTTGATTACATTATGGCAAGAAACGGTTCTGACGGAGTAAGCTTTGACACAATTTTATTAACAGGCACTCATACATCTATGCCTCACGGTGTACCAAGTGATAAAAAATCAAAGACGGTGATTTTGTGCTCTTTGATTTTGGTGCAACGTACCAAGGATATCATTCAGATATGACAAGAACAATTGCGATTGGTAACGTAACAGAAGAAATGAAAGAAGCATATGACCTTGTATTAAAAGCTCAGCTTGCCGGAATAAAAGCACTTAAAGCAGGAGAAAAATGTGCCGATGTTTACCAAGCCGCTTATGACGTACTAAACGAAAAGGATATGGGAAAATATTTTCGCCACAGCTTAGGTCACGGAGTAGGACTTGACATTCACGAGGGATATAATGCCTCGCCAAAAAGTAATGACACGTTTGAAGTCGGAAACGTAACTTCGATTGAGCCGGGGATTTATATACCTGACAAATTCGGAATACGAATTGAGGATTTACTTTATATTTCTCCGAGAGGAAGAGAAAATCTTTCAAAAGTAACTAAAAAATTAATCATCTTATAAGTTATAAAAACTAAATGTGTTGCTCTTACAAAAGTTCTATGCTTTTCAATTTTTATAATCTTTTTATCGAGGAAAATAATCATACCGAGTGAGATTATTCCGATAATTAAATAAAACAGTACAAACGGATAGCCGCCGATTAAAAGCCAATTATCTTTTAAAGGCAAAAAAAGAGGCAGGAAAGCCTGCCTCAAAATAGATATAAATAAATTTAGATTATAATTGGAAATTTTCAATATAGCTGTCAATGCAGGTTTGAATAATCTCCTCCGCCTCTTCCTTAGGCTTAACCTCGGTAACAGAGGTTGTTTTTTCATGCTCAAGAGTTTTATAAACCTCAAAGAAATGCTTGATTTCCTCAAACCTATGAGCAGGAAGCTTATCAATATTTGTATATCCGTTATAATTAGGGTCATTAACAGGAACGGCAATAATCTTTTCATCCTTGCGCCGCCGTCTTCCATAATGAGAACGCCAATAGGAAAACACTTCAACAATAGTCATCGGCTGAATTTTCTCACTGCACAAAACAAGAACGTCAAGCGGGTCGTTATCGCTTGCATAGGTACGAGGAATAAATCCGTAATTTGCAGGATAATGAGTAGACGTAAAAAGAACACGGTCAAGCTTAAGCATACCTGTTTCTTTATCGAGTTCGTACTTATTCTTGCCGCCTTTTGAAATTTCAATTACAGCATAAAATCTATCTTTTTTAATTCTCTTAGGTGAAATGTCGTGCCAAATATTCATATACATTTTCCTTTCTAATTGATT
>ENA-OQIO01000783-OQIO01000783.1-human-gut-metagenome-genome-assembly--contig:-NODE-783-length-16371-cov-2.967619_pt1 | contig 16371 bp, 16 predicted proteins | sample MGYA00242573_ERZ504737 | MGnify/ENA primary metagenome ERZ504737 (study PRJEB26092, sample SAMD00036203) | human gut metagenome | host: Homo sapiens | study: EMG produced TPA metagenomics assembly of...
CTTTTCTCCTGATTCATTGATTGCAGTAGCAAGAATCTGTTCCATGTTTGCCATCATATCATCGGTATATGAAATAGCACTCAGACGAATATTATTTGCATCCATTGTTGCTTCATCCAGAATCTGCTGTGCCTGTTTGTTTGCATTGGCAATAGTCTCATTTGCCTGTGCATATGCCTGCTGCATTACTTCATGCTGGCTGACCATCTCTTTGGTCTTAGCCTGTGCTTCTGCGATCAGGCTGTCTGCTTTTGCCTGTGCATCAGCCAGTATCGCATCTTTATTGCTGATGATCTTCTGATATCTTTTGATCTCATCCGGTGTTTTCAGACGAAGTTCTCTTAACAGTTCTTCCAGTTCTTCTTTATTGACAACAATCTTTGTTGTAGATAATGGCTGATATTTACAGCTTTCTACAAATTCTTCGATTTCTTCAATAATCTGTTCAATTCTGCTGCTCATCTTCTTCTCTCCTTATCGATAAGTTCCTGCTTTACTATTTTTTTAATTTTTTATGTACCTCATCCATCACAAATCCAGGTACAAATTTGGAAATATCACCGCCGAACGCTGCCACTTCCTTTACTGTTGTTGAACTGAGATAAGCATACTCCAGACTGGTTGTCAGAAACATTGTATCCACATCCGGTGCCAGCACGCGGTTGGTCTGCGCCATCTGCAGTTCATATTCAAAATCTGTGATTGCCCGAAGGCCACGGATAATCACTTTCGCTTTACACTGTCTGGCAAAATCCACAGACAGTCCACTAAATGCGACGATCTCCACATTTGTCAGATCTTTGGTCGCCTCGTTTAATATTCTAACACGTTCTTCCACAGAAAACAACGGACTTTTTGTAGAATTGTGTAAAACGCCCACAATCACTTTATCAAAAAGCTCTGCGCCCCGTGATATTACATCTAAATGTCCATTTGTAACCGGATCAAACGAACCGGGATAAACAGCAGTTGTCATAATTCTCCTCTTTTTTTCAGAAATACGTGCTGATTTGTCTTGTATTTCTTCACTTTTATGATTTCATAACCAAGTTCTTCCGGCCGCTCCCAGGTAACATCCAGTGACTCCTCGATGATGATCTGTGTATCTTCATCAACAAGAGTAGTTCCCTGTAACGCTTCCAGAACCTGAAATTCCAGTCCTTTTCCATATGGCGGATCCATAAAGATCCAGGAAAAGGCCTCTTCCCCATCCAGCTTGTTCACCGCAGACACCGCATCAGTCACCAACAGAGTGGCATCCTCTTTCAATCTGGTAAAAGCCAGATTCTCCCGAATACACTCTGCTGCTTTCCTCTGTTGCTCCACAAACACACACCTGGAGGCACCGCGCTTAACGCCTCGATACCAATGCCACCGCTTCCCGCAAACAAATCCAGAAATCTGCTGTCTGCTATGGATGGCTGAATCATATTAAATAATGTCTCTTTAATTCGATCGGTAGTCGGTCTGGTGTCCATACCCTCTATGGTTTTAAGACGCAGACTACGTGCTTTTCCCGCAATTACTCTCATATCGTTTTATTTTCTTTCTTACATCCTCTTATTTTGTAACTGTTCAGCGCTCGCGGGATACTGCCTGCCGAATCGTTACCTTATATCTGGTTTCTCCAGTCAAGGTCGCCTCTGTCAAGTCCCAGAATCAGTGACTCTGCCGTTGCAATATTGGTTGCTACCGGGATATTGTACTGATCACAACAGCTTGCAATCTGGTACACGTTCGGTTCCTTCGGACTTGTCATGTTCGGATTGTGAAATAAAATCACCAGATCCATGGCGTTTCTCTCGATCATCGCCATAAACTGCTTATCTCCGCCCACAGACCCTGCCAGGAACTTATGCACTCTCAGATTAGTAACTTCCTCAATTCGCCGGCCGGTAGTGCCCGTTGCGTATATTTCATGTTTTCCCAAAATTCCTTTATACGCAATACAAAAATCTTCAATTAATGTTTTTTTGCTGTTATGCGCAATAATGCCAATGTTCATGCTCTAACCCGCCCTCTCATCCAAATTTAGTTTTATTATATCAAATCGCCTGGTTATCTGCAATTGTTTTTGTAAGTTTGTACCAAAAAAACTAAGGTTATCCAGTATTTGCAAAAACTTCTAGTGTTATTTTTTTCTCCTGTCACATACTAACAGCGTAACAACAAGTTACACACACGTAACTGTTTCATACTATCACAGTTACCAAAAAACAAGTCAAGGAGGAAACCAATCATGTCCAAAACTTCTACTAACACAGCAGCAGTACCGGAAGCAAAAGGTGCGTTAGACCGTTTCAAATTTGAAGTAGCAAACGAACTGGGTGTACCCCTTTCTGACGGGTATAACGGAAACCTGACCTCAAAGCAGAACGGATCTGTCGGTGGCTATATGGTCAAGAAAATGATCGAAGCTCAGGAAAAACAGATGAGCCAGGGATCCGGTTATACAGGCGGAAGCATGCAGTAATCGATTGCTGACTTCCTGAACGTACAAAATCTCCCGGGAAAACGCTCTCCCCGGGAGATTTTTCGTTGCATTGTTTTTCAGTCTCTATTATAAGCCAAAACTTCCAGTCTCTTCATTGTTGATCACATAATAAGCTGCATTCTCTTCCGGTTTTACATATACTTTGATGTCCTTTAAGTCTGCTGCTTTTTTACCCATCTCTTTCCAGATCTCTTTTACTTTTGCGGTCAGATCTGCGGATGAGAATTCTTTTCCCGCATACTGCAGATATACTTCTTCTGTCACTACAGCCGCTTTCTTTGTTGTCGTTCTCTTTGCCGGTGTTTTTCTTGCGGTTGTCTTCTTCGCAGGTGCTTTCTTTGCAGTTTCAGTTGTCTTTGCTTCTGCTGCTTTCGCGGTAGTTTTAGCTGCTTTTGCTTCTTCAGCTTTCACTGTTTTTGTCTCTTCAGCTTTTACTTCCTTTGTTTCAACTGCCGGCTTTGCTGCTTTCGTAACTGTTTTCTTAACTGCCATATTCATAATCCTCCTCAAATCACACTCAAGTTAACGTTACCGTTTCCTTCGTTACCGGCCATCTGCTTCACAGAATATCTTCTGTAAGTAATAGCAACTACAGCAGTTAGTTTACCCCATCTTTCCACATTTTGCAAGTTTTTCTTCAAAAACACAGCTTACAGGCCCGGATCTTCTATCTGTCTTCCGGCATATTCTTCCAGTTTTTCTTTCAGCAGACGATGCTGTGGAAGTTCCAGTGTACCATCAGTGACAGGATATATCCAGCTGCATCACTGGCTTTTTTCAGGATCGATGCATCCCGGAAGATATCAGCGATCTCAAAGTTCAAATCTCCGCTCTGACGTACACCAAACAGATCACCCGGCCCCCGCAGTTTCAGATCTTCCTGCGCAATATAGAAACCATCATTTGACTTATTCAGGATCTGCAGCCTCTTTGATTTTTCCGCCTGATTTTTGCCATGAATAAAAATACAATACGACTGCCACTGTCCACGCCCTACACGGCCGCGCAGCTGATGCAACTGGGCAAGACCAAACCGTTCGGCATTTTCTACCATCATCACCGTGGCATTGGGCACATTGACACCAACTTCCACAACGGTCGTGGAAACCAGCACCTGGATCCTGTTCTCACTGAACGCTTCCATGATCTCATTTTTTTCTTTCGGTTTCATCTTTCCGTGAAGAATCCCAACAGTAACAGAAGATGAAAGTTCATGGCGCAGCCGTTCGGCATAATCGATGACGTTTTCTCCGTCCATTCCCTCACTCTCTTCCACCATCGGACAGATCACATAAACCTGATGACCTTCCTGCACCTGTTTTTCGATAAAGCGGTAAGCCTTGTTCCGGTAATTCGTGTCCACAACACAATTTTTTATTGGCAGTCTCTGCGCAGGCAGTTCATCGATGATTGAGATATCCAGATCTCCATAAAGAATAATGCCGAGAGTTCGTGGAATCGGAGTAGCACTCATAACCAGAATATTCGGTTTATGTCCTTTGGATGAAAATTCTTCTCTCTGACGCACACCAAATCGATGCTGTTCATCCGTGATAACCAGACCCAGACTTTCATATGTGACCTTTTCCTGAATCAACGCATGTGTTCCTACAATCATCCTTGTCGCTCCGGATGCGATTGCTTCATAGATCTGACGTTTTTCTTTTGCTGTATTGGATCCTGTCAGAAGCACAGGCCGATATTGTTCCAGCAGCTCATTTTCTTCCAGAAGCTTTGTCAGAGCTTCATAATGCTGTCTGGCGAGCACTTCTGTGGGGACCATGATGGCGCTCTGATAGCCGTTTTCTGCTGTCATGATCATCGCAAGGAATGCCACGATAGTCTTACCGCTGCCCACGTCTCCCTGTACCAGACGGGTCATCAGTTTTTCCCCCCGCAGATCCTGTTCAATCTCATACCAGACATTCTTCTGTGCCCCGGTCAGCTGATATGGCAGATTTTCCATCACTTCCTCCGTCTTCCAGACTTCTTTCATCCGGTAATGGTTTTTATCCGCTGCATTCTGTTCCTTTAGCTGTTTCAGACCCATAATAAAAAGTAAAAACTCATCAAATGCCAGTCGTTTTCTCGCTTCCAGATACTGTTCCTGACCGGATGGGAAATGAATCTGTACCGCCGCAAAATTATATTCTGCCAGTTCATACTCCAGACGAATCTCCTCCGGCAGATAATCCTGTGACAGATCCAGCTGTTCCAGAGCAGCCCTTACCATTTTTGTTACCATATTGTTGCTGAGACCTGCGGTAAGTGCATATTGGGGTTGCATACTGTTCAGTTTTTCTTTATACGCTGCCGGTGTGCAGACCTCAGGTTGTTCCATCACAGACAGGTTTCCCTTTTTACTGATTTTTCCGCGAAAAACAAAAGTCATGCCTCGCCGCAGCTGATTACGAAGATAGGGCTGATTAAACCAGGTCACCCTGCATCGCCCGGTTGCATCGGCAATAGTTCCGGAGATTACAGTCAGATTCCGCACTTTTTTCATATCCAGCGATGATGTCAGTGTTGCTAGCACTGCACCAGTCTCCTGATCATTCAGGCTCTCCACGGTCACCGGTTCCCGGTAAATATCATAATCTCTTGGATAATACCGAAGAAGTTGCCCCACCGTAGAAATCCCCACTTTCTGAAATAATTTCTCTGTCTTTTCTCCCACACCTTTCAGTGTTCGGATAGATTCCTTTTCTTTCATCCTTCCTTCTCACCTCTCCGCAGATCCAATATTCCTGTTCTCTTCCCGATCAGATTTTTCCTTCTTCTCTTTCTCTGCTGACAGAAAAAGATGCTGAACCCTTAATACTGTCCAGCATCTTTTTTCTATTTTCACCCTGTCTCACCGTCAGAACTTTGAACAGACATCCTTTTCAAACGTTCCATAAAACCGGACGGTTTTTATTCTACAGAAATAATACAGTAGTAGATTGGCTGACCTCCGCAATTTACTTCCACATCACAGTAATCATACTGTTCTTCCAGTTCTCCTGCCAGTTTCTCTGCCTCTTCTTCTGTAAAACCTTCTCCGTAATAGATGCTGATCAGTTCCGTCTCATCATCCACCATCTGTTCTACAGTTTCTTTTGCTACTGCTGCCACTTCTTTTCCGACAGCCAGCATACCATGATCTCCGATACCCATGATATCACCTTCATGGATCTCTTTATCATCAATATGAGTATCTCTTACCGCATATGTGATCTGACCGGTCTTTACGCGGGTAATTTCTTCTGTCATATCTTTTTCATTGTCTTCCACAGATTTTTCCGGTACATAGTTGATCACTGCTGTAATACCCTGTGGTACAGTCTTGGTAGGAATAACAATGATATCTTTGTCTTTCGTCAGTGCTTTTGCCTGATTTGCTGCCAAAATAATATTTTTATTATTTGGCAGGATAAAGATATGCTCTGCATTCACTTTACTGATCGCATTCAGCATGTCTTCCGTACTCGGATTCATCGTCTGTCCACCCTCGATCAGGTAATCCACACCAAGATCACGGAAAATCTGTCCGAAACCTTCGCCAATGGACACAGAAATAAATCCTACTTCTTTCTTCGGTGCTTTTGCTGCCTCTTCTGCCTGCTGTGCAGCAATTTTTTCCGCATCTTTAATCAGTTTTTCCTGATGTTCTTCACGCATGTTATCGATCTTGATTCTGGACAGAGAACCATAGGTAAGAGCACGCTGGATCGCCAGTCCCGGATCATTGGTATGTACGTGAATCTTAACCACTTCATCGTCAGCCACGCACACGATAGAATCACCCAGAGAGCTGAGATATGCCTTAAAGTCCACCTCATCTTCTGCAGTAAATTCTTTATTTAATACAATGATAAATTCCGTACAGTATCCAAACTTGATATCTGCTTCTGCCTGCGGAGTAATTTTTACAACTTTTGCGCTTTCTCCTCCGTCAAAAGTCAGATCCACTTCTTTTCCCATAAACGCGTCAAAGGCACCTTCCAGGACAACCATCAGACCCTGTCCGCCGGAATCCACAACACCTGCTTCTTTCAGTACCGGCAGCATATCCGGAGTTTTCGCAAGAACTCTGCGTCCTTCTTCCAGTACATCTTCCAGGAATGTCTGCAGATCTTCCGCATCCTCAGCCAGTTCCAGTGCCTTGTCTGCAACACCTCTTGCTACAGTAAGGATTGTTCCTTCTTTGGGTTTCATAACTGCCTTGTATGCAGTCTCCACGCCTTTATCTACGGCACGTGCCAGTGCTACAGCATCCAGTTCCTCCAGATCACGGATTCCTTTGGTAAATCCACGAAGAAGCTGAGAAAGAATAACACCGGAGTTTCCTCTTGCACCACGTAAAGATCCTGAGGAAATAGCCTTTGCCAGGGATGTCATCTGTACATCTTCCAGATTATTGACTTCTTTTACCGCTGACATGATCGTCAGAGTCATGTTGGTTCCAGTATCACCATCCGGTACCGGAAACACGTTTAACTCATTGATCCACTCTTTTTTCACTTCCAGATTCTTAGCTCCTGCCAGAAACATCCTGGCAAGCAGTTTGGCATCTATTGTATTCATCGCTTTCTAAAGCTCCTCCTTCATTAATCAATTACGCGAACGCCTTCTACCAGAATATTGATGTTTTCCACTTCAATACCGGTAAACGCTTCCACTTTATATTTTACATTGGCAATCAGGTTGTCAGAAACCGCACGGATACTTACTCCGTAAGCTACAATGACATGGAAATCCAGGGAAATCTTATTTTCATTTAATGTAACATTGATTCCATGTTTCAGACTGTCTTTCTTCAAGAGTTTTACCAGACCGTCTTTCATATTTACTGCAGCCATACCTACAATACCAAAACACTCCACAGCCACACTGCCTGCATAAGTGGCGATCACATCTGTGTTGATGGTAATTTCTCCCATTCCCGTGTTCATACGCCCTTTCATAGGTCAACCTCCATTCCCGGTTATTGTTCTGTCCGTCTTCTTCATTCCCCGGTTTCTCCCGGTATTGCTGTGCTGACGTATTTTATTTGTTTACAATAACCTGCTCTTTTCTCATTTTATAGCGCTGCTGTTCACTCCGTTCTCAACAACTTTATAACTCATTTTGGGGTGGAAATTCCCTCGCTGATGAATTATACTGTATGTATTATAACCTGTTTTTGTAGAAAAAGAAATATAATTTTTGAAAAATTTATATTTTTGCTTGCAAAATGATAATTCTTCTGTTAGAATATCTAGTGTTGCGAATCTATGATTACGAACGATTACGATAAATAGTGTTAAGGAGGTGCAGTCATGGCAAAGTGTGCGATCTGTGAAAAAGGTGCTCATTTCGGAAACAACGTGAGCCATTCCCATAGAAGATCTAGCAAAATGTGGAAATCCAATGTAAAATCTGTAAAGGTTAAGGTAGACGGTGGAGCTAAGAAAATGTACGTTTGTACTTCTTGCCTGAGATCCGGCAAAGTTGAAAGAGCATAATATTTGCATCCCTTAACTTGAGAAAAAGACCTGGAGGCTGACGCTTTCGGGTCTTTTTTTGTCTGTACACAAAAAGTATACACAAAAGAAGCGTTCCATGCGGCCGCACGGAAAACGCTTCTGTCTATTCAAACATGTTAGTATAGTAAGATCTCTTTTGATGATCTTATCATACCATACACTTCTGACGAATCTTTCTTCTTTTTTCTTAACTTTTCCTTAAAATCTCTCAGGCAGCTCCGTCCGTCTCTGTCATTGCCTGGTCATCCTGTGAATCAGCGGCCGTATCTGCTGCAGATCCCTGTTCTCCTGCCTGTATACGATTATAGACAGCTTTTGCATCCTCGATATGGTATGGCTCGGTGGAAGGTCCTCCCGGGGCTCCTGCAGTCACCAGGATGTATTCTACATCATCTACTTTGGCAAGACTTGCCAGACACTGTCCTGCTTCGCCGGTATATCCGGTCTTACCGCCTTCGATCTCTCCGCCATTTACCTCCGGAGAATCCATCTTCTTGAACATCGTACTCAGAAAATGCAGACCTTCCGGTGCAGATGCTGTAGCACTTGTCGTATATTCTGAGGTGCAGTAGATCTGTCGGAATGTATCATTCTGCAGTGCGTAGCTTAACAGCTTGGTCAGATCACGCACTGTTGTATAATGATTTTCATCATGCAGTCCGGTACAGGTTACAAAATGTGTACTGTCCATGCCAAGTTCTGCCGCTTTTTCATTCATCTTTGCCACAAAGTTTTCCTCAGAGCCAAACAGATGCTGAGCCAGCCCCACACAGCACTCCGCGCCGGAAGGAAGCATCACACCATAAAGGATATCGATTGCCTTTACCTCATCTCCAGCTCCGAAGCCTGCCAGAGAAGCTCCTTCGGTATACAATCGGTCATAAGTATCCCTGTCGATCGTGATCGTCTCATTCTGATCCGACAAATTTTCCAGACCGACAACTGCTGTCATGATCTTCGTCATGGATGCCGGATAAATCTTTGCATCTGCATCTTTTTCTGCCACCACTTTGCCGTCAGAAAGTCTTACCAGAATCCCGGACCGACTGTTGATATCGCTGATGTCGACCGATGGTACCGCTCTGGCGTCGGTGTCGGTTCGGCCGTCGGCGCCTCAGTGGCCTCCGCAGACGGTACGGCTTCAACCTCATCTCCCTCTGCTTTTGATGTTCCGCATCCTTTAGAACCGAGCAGAAGCAGAATCACAGTAAACACAACCGCCACAAGCAGTAATCCACCGCCAAACATCATTCTCTGTCTCCGTCTTTTCTGACGCATTCTTTCCTTTTTTGTCATTCTCTTTTTCGCCATAGTCTTTTCCATGCCAAAAAGCATGCCCTCCGTAAATTCTTATGATAAACCTGTCAATCCGTCTGTACCTTCTCATCACTTTCAAAACTGTAGGTTTCTGATTTTTTATCGGCAGAATGATCTGTCTGTTTCGATTTTTCTGTCTTTGTTTCTTCTTTCCTGCTATTCTTCTCTGACATATAATCTTCGTATACCCAGGCTTCCTGACCTGATAGCGGATCTTTACCCAGCCGCCGTCCTCACCAAGTTTTTCTACCTGATCTCCCTTGGCAAGTTCACCGATCACACGGCTCTGACTGCTTGCCGCATCACGGACGTGACCGGAGAGGTGCAGGTGATCATATGACCGCTTTTCTCTTTCTTTTCTATTCCGGACGGTGTCGGTGTTGGTGTCGGCGTCGTTGTATGACTCGGTTCCGGTGTCCCGGAAGGTATCGTCACTCTCTTTTTATCCGTCCTATCACTGCCTTTTGTAGTATTCTTTTTTGTGTCTTTCTCTTTTTCGTCATTTCCGGAAGTTGTTTTACTGTCTGCCGTTTCCAGATCCGTACTGTCATCATCTTTTACCTCCGGTGTCTCTCCCTCAAGATCTACTTTCGGTCCGTCATCCTTCTCCACTTTTGTCGTTCCGACAGCCAGTATATCACAGACCACATCCCAGGTTTTGCAGCCGGACAGTCCCATGACCCCCGCCAGCATAAGCGCCAGCAACACTGTTTTTTTCTTCACACTCATAACCCTCTTTGTCTCTTATTTATTCTTTTATTTACTGATAATACTTCCTACATTTTTTATTAATACCGAGATTGTTCCGTCCGGATTCGTAATAAAATCAACTTTATCTTTATTCTGATACTGTTCCATCGGGATACGGATCTCGATACCGGTATCGGTGATCAGATTCTGTTTTCCGTATTTTCTGGTCGTCGCCGGATTCTGTGGTTCCACTTCCGTCTCCGTCAGATGGTATTTTTCCAGCTTTTCAATCACCTGTTCCTTCATCTCTTCCTGTTCTTTGAAAATCTTATCGATCAGTACCGGCACGGCAAAGCCCCCATCTTCTTCCAGTGCCTGATTGATGATACTTTTTGTCTCCATCTGCACCTCAAACTGCTCGGACTCATGATAAAACTTTTTCTGCACATCGTCCACTGCTTTTGCCACGATCGCCAGTTTGGATTTTGGTGACAAAGAACCGTGGCACTGTAAAAACAGCTGAGAAAAATAATTTGTTTTTACTCCGTTGACATCATATTTTTTCTCGATGATCTTCAGATTTTTATCTGTCATATCAATCAGTGCCGCCTCTGCCAGTTTCTGATTTTCTCCCGGCAGGATCGCCTTCTGTTTGATGACCGAATTGCTGTTTCCCCATGGATCAGAGTCCGTCATGTGGGTATAATACGTTTTATAGTTCATCTTTAACAGGGCCAGAAAATGCTGCTGTTCCACCTCATATTCTACCACCAGAAGATCCGCCGGCGGAATGTCAATATTTTTATTCATAACACCGTAAAGCAGTTCCCCCAGTTTCTGACTGACCGGAATAAAGTTTTCTTCGTTGTACGCTTCTAGTTCTGCCTGCACCTTAGAATCTTCATCAAAAGAACATTTTTTCATATCATCGCTCTCTAACAGCCGGAAAATATGCGCCCGCAGAAAATCTCCGAAATCTGATCCGAAATCAATCACCTGATCAGACAGAACCGGCATCCCCATCGTAGAATCCATAATATGTATGATCACCTGTCGTAACCGAATATCTTCTTTTTGCATCTTTCCCTCCTAGTTCAGCCGGATATTCTTCAGCGCATCGGCAAATGCGGAATTCACCGGTTCTTTTGCCTCTTTCTGCTGTTTCTTCATATACGCATTCACATCCCGTTTGGATACACCTCCGCCCTCTTTTTTCCGTCGCTCCTGGAATTTGGAAAGGCGTTCTTTGTGTCCGCAGGAGCAGACAAACATACTGTCGTCCCCTTTTCCGATCATTTCCATCCGTTTGTGGCAGATCGGGCATCTGGCGTTCGTTGTCCGGGATACAGTTTCCCGGTATCCGCAGGCACGATCCTGGCACACCAGAAGTTTCGCATTCTTTCCATTGACGGCAAGTAATCGTTTCCCGCAATTCGGACATTTTTTATTTGTCATGTTTTCATGGTGGAAGGTTCCCTCTTCCCTGCGGATCTCCTGCAGCAGCTCTTTTGTATAGCCGCGGATCTCACTCATAAATACACAGTCATCCAGCTCTCCTTTTGCGATTTTTGAAAGCTTCATCTCCCACTCTGCAGTCAGTTCCGGCTTTTTCAGATCCTCCGGCACTAACTCCAGAAGCTGTTTGGCCTTAGATGTAATATGAATCTCATTTCCTTTCTTTTCCAGCAAAAAGGTGTGAAACAATTTCTCAATAATATCCGCTCTTGTGGCAACCGTTCCCAGCCCTCCGGTTTCTCCTATGGTTTTTACCATCTCACGGTCTTTGTTCTCCATGTATTTTACCGGATTTTCCATTGCCGAAAGCAGTGTTGCTTCAGTAAATCGTGGCGGCGGCGTGGTTTTTCCTTCCCGGATATCCACCTGCACCTGTTTAAACTCCATACCCTGACTGATTTTCGGAAGGGTCTGATCTTTCATATCACGGGAGGACTCATCCTCATCCTCACAGTTCATCTCCTGTACCTGACGGAATCCTTCGTCTATCATGACTTTTCCTCTGGCAACGAACTGTTCTCTTCCACTCTCTGCATAAATAACTGTCTCTTCGTATCTGCACGGCGGACAGAACGCACTTAAAAAGCGGCGCACCACAAGATCATAGATTTTTCGTTCCTCATTTGTCATATGTGTCAGATCCACAAACTGTTCTGTCAGGATGATAGCATGATGATCGGATACTTTTTATTGTCCACAAAAGACCATTTTTTCGTCTCCGGGTGCTGTGCTTTACTGTCAGTGCCATCTTCCGGTACGGACCGACCGCACAGGCATCCAGACGCTCGGATAAGGTTCCGACGACATCCGAAGTCAGATATCTGGAGTCTGTTCTTGGATAAGTAAGTACTTTATGATTTTCATAGAGACGCTGCATAATATTCAGAGTTTCCTTTGCAGACAATCCAAACCGTTTGTTCGCATCCCTCTGCAGTTCGGTCAGATCATAAAGCAGCGGTGGATAAACTTTTTTCTCTTTCTTTTCTGTCTTTCTGATGATCAGACTGTGCTTCTCACATTCCTTTTTTATCTCCTGGGCACGCTCCTTCTGATAGGTACGAAGGCTGCCTGTTTTTCCTTCTTTCCAGGTAAAAGTAATACCGTCTGCTTTTGCTGTGATCATATAATAACTTTCCGGTACAAACCGTCGAATCTCATTTTCTCTCGCCTGGATCATCGCAAGCGTAGGAGTCTGTACCCGACCACAGGATAACTGTGCGTTATATTTACAGGTCAGTGCTCTGGTGGCGTTGATTCCGACCAGCCAGTCCGCTTCCGCACGGGACACCGCCGCCCGGTATAAGGGGTCGTACTCTTTGCTGTTTTTCAGATGGGCAAACCCATCCCGGATCGCCTTGTCTGTCACGGAAGACACCCACAGTCTCCGGCACGGTTTCTGGTTTCTTGCTTCTTTTAAGATCCAGCGTGCCACCAGTTCTCCCTCTCTTCCGGCATCCGTCGCAATCACGATTTCTTTGACATCCTGTCGCTGTACCAGTTTTTTCACTGTCTGGAACTGTTTTGCCGTCTGTCGGATCACTTCCGTTTCCAGTTTTTTCGGCATAATCGGAAGTTCTTCCATCTTCCATTCTTTATATTTTTTATCGTATCCTTCCGGGTCTTTTAAGGTTACCAGATGTCCCAGTCCCCAGGTAACGATATAATCCTTTCCTTCCAAAAAACCGTTTCCCTGCGGGGTACAGTGAAGCACCCGGCCAATGTCCCTTCCCACAGAAGGTTTTTCTGCCAATACTAAGGTTTTCATTTTTATCCTCATTTCTGTCTGTTCCGACATCCTTCTTATTCTTTATTTTTCACTCTGGCATTATAGCATACTCTTTCCCAGATTTCAAAGTCCAACCCCGGTTCCGGTATCCTCTCATTCCCGTCTGTTTTTAACAAGTTTTCCTGTTTTTTCAAAAAGTTCCATGAAAATGCACAAAAAGTCTTGCCTTTTCCATACAAATCATATATAATATCTTTTGTGTTGATTCACAGGCTGAAATAGCTCAGTTGGTAGAGCACTTCACTCGTAATGAAGGGGTCGTGGGTTCAAGTCCCATTTTCAGCTTTTCAGAAACGTTCGCCATTTATTTTCAGGTGGTGGACGTTTTTTCGTTATCTACCTGCTGAACAGTCACTTACTTTTAAGAAAAGGTGATGGAACTTCTCTGTTCCACCACCTTTTCTTTTGCCATATCTTCTCTTATTTCTTTTACAGTTTTCGGAATGCATACAGAGAACGTTCTACCTTCTCCGTCTCGATGCAGTAAGCCATACGGAAATATCCCGGGCAGCCGAAGGTATCACCGGGCACTAACAGCAGATCCTGCTTCATTGCTCTCTTACAGAATGCAACCGCATCCGGTTCCAGAGCTTTCGGGAACATGTAGAAGGTTCCGCCCGGGCGTACGATCTCAAATCCCATACCGGTCAGGGCATCATAAAGAATATTTGCATTTTTCTCATATACTGACAGGTCTGCGGTATCGTACAGACAATCTGCCACTGCAAGCTGGATCAGGGATGCCGGGCAGTTATGACCGATACCACGGGAAATCTGTCCGCACATATCTACAATGGTTTCCGCCTCATTACAGCTCGGTGACACTGCCACATAACCGATTCTCTCTCCAGGAAGGGATAGCGATTTGCTGAAGGAGTAACAGGTGATGGTATTCGGATAATACTTTGCGATAAACGGTGCGTCCACACCCTCAAACACAATCTCACGGTACGGCTCATCTGAGATCAGATATATCTCATGACCGTATTCTGCTGCTTTTTTCTCCATGATCCGCGCCAGTTCTCTGACTGTATCGGTGGTGTATACAATACCGGACGGATTATTCGGCGTATTGATCAGAACTGCGGTAACATCGTTTGTCAGCATGGTCTCGAATTTTTCAAAGTCAATCTGGAATCCTTTCAGATCCGGCGGAACAACTTTCAGCTTTGCTCCTGTCAGATTGACATACGGGTTGTATTCCGGGAAAAACGGTGCGAAAGTAAGGATGGAATCTCCCGGGACAGTTACTGCACGGAATGCATGTGCCAGAGCTGCTGCCGCACCGGAGCACATGAAAATATGTTCTTTTTTATATGGCAGACCGAAACGTTTTTCCAGAGATACCGCTACCGCCTCACGCACACTGTCGATACCGAGGCTCGGGCTGTATCCATGAAGGGCTACCGGGCTTTCCGTCTCCAGCAGTTCGATCATTTTCTTTGTAAATTTTTCCGGAACCGGCACAGACGGATTACCGAGACTGTAGTCAAATACATTCTCTTTTCCGATCTCTTTTGCCCGTTCGGTTCCGTAAGTAAACATCTCACGGATTACGGATTTTGCTCCTAACATCTTTTTATATTCCTGTGCAATCATAGTCAGTCTCCTTACTTTCTGTCCAGGTTTCCAATCCTTTTTTTCTTATCGTTCAGAAACCTGCTTTTCCTTATGCTTAATATACAATTACCGGTGTTCCCACCGATACTGTCTCGTAGATAGTTTTTGCAGCTTCCAGCGGAGTATTGATACATCCGTGGGAGCCATTGGTTTTATATATATCACCGCCAAAATTATTACCACGACTCGCCAGATCATGAATACCGACGCCACCGTTAAATGGCATCCAGTAATGAACGAAAGCCGTATATTCCGGTTGTCCGTTCGCATCTTTTGGCCCCTTCATGGTGTATTCTGTGGTCTTCCAGAAGATTGGCCAGCACCCGTTTTTCGGAGTGGCTCTTCCTTCTTTTGATATATCACCGGTAACCACCGGAGTCTCCACCACAAGTTGTCCGTTTTTGTAGCACCACATTGTCTGCCTGTCGATGCTGATTTCTACATAGACATCGCCAAGATCGTTATCACTTGTTCCTTTTGCCTTATGGCTGTAAGAAAGTTCCATCTCCTGCTCTTTTCCTTCAGCCAGTGCCGTTTTCAGGTTTTCCAGGGATTTTTCCCGGTCTACCTGCCAGCCGTATCTGTTGGTTGCCAGTGTGATCTGTGCACCGTCGTGAGTTGTAAATTTTCTGGATTTTCCATAGGTATCAATCTGATCCGCAAGTTGCTCAATAAACGCCTTTTCCTTCGATTCATCAATAGAATAATTGCCGTTTTCGTCCTGTACAAGCCAGGATTTTAACACCTCATGATCAATCGTGGATACGGTACCTTTCACTGTATAAGTCAGTTTTGCACCGGTCAGCGAATTCAGCGTATTCATCTGTTCGTTCAGAGATTCATCATTCTGATACACTGCCGGTTTCAGATAACAGTCCTGATCCACCAGAGAAAGTTCTGTCGTGCCGTTTTGTATGGCATCCTGTACCAGAGAAATAACTTTTTCTTCATCCACCGCATTACCTTCCACCTCAGGGGCTATCCTATACCCATCTGCAGTTTCCTGTAGTGCCGCATCCCGGGGCTGTACCATATTTGCCTGGCTCATAAACGGAAGGCTTTTTAAAATCGGTTCCACCGCATCTTCTTCGTAGGTGGTATTCGCCGATACTTCATACTTACCTCCCCGGAACGCATGGAGAATCCACTCCAGTGGTTTCTGATCTGTCAGTAACTGATCCACACCATTGTCATCCACATACGTCAGATGAAACTGTGGTCCGGTAACAGTATATGTTTCTCCTTCTTTCGTGGTGATGTTCAGTGTATATTCACTGATTTTTTCCTGCAGAAGCTCCTTTACTTCCGAAGCTGTCTTATCGCTGCAGTCCTGTCCGTTGATCCACGTATCTTTATAAAAATGGATTTTGTAATAATTACTTCTCCATATATACGCTGCTGCCACTCCAAGCAACAGGATCAGGCAAAGATATACGCTGATG
>ENA-OQIO01000784-OQIO01000784.1-human-gut-metagenome-genome-assembly--contig:-NODE-784-length-16357-cov-3.447073_pt1 | contig 16357 bp, 15 predicted proteins | sample MGYA00242573_ERZ504737 | MGnify/ENA primary metagenome ERZ504737 (study PRJEB26092, sample SAMD00036203) | human gut metagenome | host: Homo sapiens | study: EMG produced TPA metagenomics assembly of...
AAAAGAAAAAAGCCTGACAGAAGAATGATTTGTTGGAGGAAAAGAGATGCAGACAGTATCCAGTTATGGCATAGAAGTACGAAAACAGAATACTCCGATCCGCCAGACACTGGAACTTTATCGGTCTGCGGTCAGCTGTCTGACAGAAATTATATGAGCAGGTGTGGGAAGAACTGGAAGAGATTCCGGATGCTAAAAGGCGTTTTAATGCCGCAGAGCATCTGGTGCATACCACGAAAAAGAATTCTGCACGCTTTGATTTTGACCTTCGCTTCCCGAAGATGCCATCCTACCTCAGAAGAGCTGCAATCCAGCATGCATTGGGAAGTGTATCTTCTTACAAAACACGGATGGATCTGTGGACAAAGTCAGGAGAAAAAACAGAGATGCCGAAACTGGTGTATGAGAATCATGCTATGCCTGTTTTTTACCGTGATGTCATGTACAGAGAGGGAGCAGAAGGAAAAGAGGAAGCATACCTGAAACTGTATGATGGTCATGACTGGAAATGGTTTTGTGTGCGTTTAAATCATATAGATATGGAATATCTTCGTAAGAACTGGTCGGGGAAAAAGGCATCTGCCCCGATACTGGAGAAAAGACACCATAAATATTTCCTGCGTTTTTCCTATACGGAAGAAATAACACTTACAAAAACACCGGCAAAAGAGCAGATCATCTGCAGTGTGGATCTGGGGATCAATACCGATGCAGTCTGCACCATTATGCGGGCAGACGGAACTGTCCTGGGAAGAAAATTTATCGATCATCCCAGTGAAAAAGACCGGATGCACCGCACGCTGGGACGGATCCGCAGATTCCAGAGGGAACATGGTTCTGCGCAGGCACAGGGAAGATGGGCATATACGAAACGCCTGAATATAGAGCTGGGAAAGAAAATCGCAGGTGCGATTGTAAAATATGCAGAGGAAAACCATGCAGATGTGATCGTATTCGAATATCTGGAAATGCAGGGGAAGATACCGGGAAAGAAAAAACAGAAACTGCATCTGTGGAGAAAACGGGATATCCAGAAACGCTGTGAACATCAGGCACACAGAAAAGGGATGCGGGTATCCAGAGTCTGCGCATGGAATACCAGCAGACTGGCTTATGATGGTTCCGGGAAGGTAACACGTGACCGGGAAAATCACAGCCTTTGTATTTTCCAGACAGGAAAACGATATAATTGTGACCTGTCAGCATCCTGTAATATAGGAGCGAGATATTTTATCAGAGAACTTTTAAAACCCCTTCCGGCAACGGAAAGGTCTTTGCTGGAGGCAAAAGTCCCTCCTGTAAAGCGTAGAACCTCATGCGTCTATGCAGATCTGAGGAAACTCCATTCAGAAATGGAATTCTTAAAAGCAGCATAGATACAGGCAGATATACAGCGGACTACCTGTAATGTGGGAACCAGTCATATCTGGCATGGGAAATGCGCATAACTGCGCACCTAAGTTACAGGCGTATCCGCCGATATTCAGTCTGACGCCTAAAGCGTCTGGAAGCATGTGAATTTAGCCATGTGAGGTTCACAATAAGTGGAACAGGATGTATGATTACAGAGAAAGAGTAAATCAAGTACATTGTTGCGTAAATAACTATGTTAATTGCGTAGACGAGCGAGTGGCACAGTTATTTCGATAGAGAATGATAACAATAATATTCGGATTCGACATACTGTACGAAGAGGGAGGAATTATCTTATGTATCAGGCAGATGAAAAACGTTATGAAACCATGAAATACCACCGCTGTGGTGCCAGTGGCTGATGCTGCCGGAGTTATCTCTGGGGTTATGGCATAATTTCGGAGACACCGGTGTTTATGAGAATATGAAGCAGATGTGCTTCACAGCATTTGATAATGGAATTACACATTTTGACCTTGCAAACAACTATGGCCCACAGCCTGGAAGTGCGGAGGCAAATTTTGGAAAAATCCTGAGAGAGGAATTTTCTGCATACAGAGATGAGCTGATTATCAGTACAAAGGCCGGTTACGACATGTGGCCGGGACCTTATGGAAACTGGGGAAGCCGTAAGTATCTGATTGCCAGTCTTGACCAGAGCCTGAAACGCCTTGGTCTGGATTATGTAGATATCTTCTATCATCACAGAATGGATCCGGAGACTCCCCTTGAGGAGACCATGGAGGCTCTGGCACAGATTGTCAGAAGCGGAAAGGCATTGTATGTTGGAATTTCCAACTATGATGGTGAGACAATGAAACGCGCCGCAGATATTCTGGAGGAACTGCACTGTCCGTTTATCATTAATCAGAACAGATATAATATCTTTAACCGTACCATCGAGATAAATGGACTGAAACAGGCTGCAGCAGAGAAGAAAAAGGGAATTATCGCATTCAGCCCGTTATCTCAGGGAATGCTCACAGACCGATACCTGAATGGAATCCCAAAAGACAGCCGTGTCAACACAGACGGACGTTTTCTCCATGCAGACCAGTTCAGCGAGGAACGTCTTAACAGTATCCGCAGTCTGAATGCAATTGCAGCAGAAAGAGGGGAAAGTCTTGCACAGATGGCACTGAAATGGATTCTACGTGACGGAATCGTAACCAGTGTGCTTATAGGAGCATCCCGTCCACAGCAGATTCTTGAGAATCTGAAAGTGCTGGACAGTGCATCCTTCAGTGAAGAGGAATTAAAGAAGATAGATGAGTGTTCGCTGGCCTTATGATATAGCCGGAAGTTAATGGTTGTTTATAAAACAGGAGAGCAGACTATATATTATGGAAGATTCATATGTCTTACAATTGCAGGAACCAAAATTCAGAGAATTTTATCTAGCTACAGCGGCTACGCACAATGCGGGCCGCTGCATTGCTATGGCCCGGCGTCCCGTCCACATTATCTGATCCATTTTGTAGTGAAAGGAAAAGGAATGTATCAGGTGTCCGGACAAAAACATTATCTCACTGCCGGACAGGGGTTTCTGATCGAGCCAGGTACACAGACTTTCTATCAGGCAGATAAAGATGATCCCTGGAGTTATCTTTGGATCGGAGTAGGCGGCACCAATGCAGGAAAATATATTCGAGATATCGGATTAAACAGCGAGCAGTTGATCTTCCGTTCGGAAAGTGGAGAAGAGTTAAAGAAAATTGTGCTGGATATTCTGAAACATACAGAAAGTACCACTTCAAATCTGTATTATCTGCAGGGACGATTATATGATTTCTTTTCAGTTCTTACAAAAGATGTGGTGATTGATACTTATCTGGGCAACACAAAAGAAAAGAAATATGGAAAAGAAAACGGGTATGGAGAATATATCAAAGAAGCCATGGCATTTATAAAAAATGAATATGCCTGTGGAATCGGAGTACAGGAACTGGCAGAGCATTTAAATGTTAACCGTAGTTATCTGTACACAATTTTCATGAATGAACTTCATATTTCACCAAAGGACTTTCTGCAGAAATACCGTATTACAAGGGCACGAGAATTGCTAGTGCTTACAGAACTGTCTGTAGAATCAATTGGAAAATCCTGTGGCTATGGAAATGCAGAACGGTTTGCCAGGGCATTCAAGCATGAAACAGGACTGACACCAACTCAGTTTCGCAGGCAGGACAGAAGTAAAAACCGAAGAAACCTGGAAGTGTCAGAGGATGGACTGGAACAGCTGCTCAACAGTTAACATTTTGAAGGTTCAGACAAACATAATGCCATAACGCCTCAGGATAACTTTCTCTATAATAATGTATATGAAGGATTGCGGGAGCAGTACAGCTGCGGAGCAATCCGTGATATCAAGTTAGGGTCAAAAAACCTTTTGACCCTAACTTCATGTATATTGAATTTATTATAGAAAGGGGACAGTTATGAGTATTATTTTTCATGAAAGTTCAAAGACATTCCATTTATACAACAATGAAATCAGTTATATTATGTGTGTGCTTCCAAATGGACATCTTGGAAATCTCTATTTTGGGAAAAGAATCCATGACAGAGAAGATTTTTCATATCTTCTTGAGATGAAGCAGCGACCAATGACAGCCTGTGTTTATGAGGAAAACCGCAAATTTTCGCTGGAGCATCTGAAACTGGAATATCCGGTGTATGGTAGTTCTGATTACCGTTATCCGGCAGTGGAGATCCTTCAGGAAAACGGCAGCAGGATTTCTGATTTTACTTATGTAAGTTATACAATTGCAGCTGGAAAACCAAAACTTCAGGGGCTTCCGGCTACATATACTGAGAAAGAAGAAGAAGCCCAGACCTTATGTGTAAAATTGAAAGATGAAGTAACAGGAATTGTATTGGAATTGCTTTATACTATTTTTACACAGAGGGGAATCATCACCAGAAGTGCCAGATTTACAAACGAGGTACATCATCAGTACATCTGTTAAATGCAATGAGCCTCAGCCTTGATCTGCCGGACAAGGATTATGTGTGGATGCAGTTTTCAGGTGCATGGTCCAGAGAACGTCATGTGAAAGAACGCAGATTAGAGCAGGGAATCCAGTCTGTGGGAAGCATCAGAGGAAATTCTTCCCATGAACATAATCCCTTTATTGTGCTCCGACGTCCGTCAGCAACAGAAAATGCAGGAGAAGTGATGGGATTCAGCCTGATCTACAGCGGAAATCACAGAATGCAGGCAGAGGTGGATACTCATGATACAACCCGCATCACTGTGGGAATCAATCCGCAGAATTTTGACTGGAAGCTGGACTGTGGTGAGAGCTTTCAGACTCCGGAAGCAGTAGTAGTATTTTCTGATAAGGGTCTGAATGGAATGAGCCAGACCTTCCATAAATTATATCAGAAGAGACTGGCAAGAGGTTACTGGAGAGACCGTCCAAGACCAATCCTTAACAATAACTGGGAAGCTACTTATTTTGATTTTACAGAGGACCGTCTGGTGGAAATCGCAGCAAAGGCAAAGGAATGCGGCGTTGAATTATTTGTACTGGATGACGGATGGTTCGGTGCACGAAGCAACGATTATGCAGGATTGGTGACTGGGTGGCAAACAGAGAGCGTCTTCCGCAGGGAATCAAGGGAATCGCAGACAGGATTGAAGAGATGGGTATGAAATTTGGTCTGTGGTTTGAGCCGGAGATGGTGAACAAGGATTCAGATCTTTATCGTGCACATCCGGACTGGATTCTGCAGACACCGCAGAGGCATTCCTGTCATGGCAGAAACCAGTATGTGTTGGATTTTTCCAGAAAAGAAGTAGTGGACTGTATTTATGAGATGATGTATAAAATTCTCTCAGAAGCGAAGGTTTCCTACATCAAATGGGATATGAACAGAAGTATTACAGAATGTTATTCAGCTGCACTTCCTGCAGACCGTCAGGGAGAAGTGTTCCACAGATATATTCTCGGAGTTTATGATCTGTATGAGCGGTTAAATACTGCATTTCCGCAGATTCTCTTTGAGTCCTGCGCAAGCGGTGGCGGACGTTTTGATCCGGGAATCCTTTATTATGCGCCACAGGGATGGACCAGTGATGATACAGATGCGGCAGAACGTGTGAAAATCCAGTACGGCACAAGTATGTGTTATCCCGTAAGTTCCATGGGAAGCCATGTATCTGTAGTGCCTAACCATCAGTTAAACCGCAAAACTCCGTTACATACAAGAGCCAACGTAGCTTATTTCGGAACCTTTGGATATGAGTTGGATCTGAATAAACTGTCTGATGAGGAAATCAGTGAAGTAAAACAGCAGATCACTTTTATGAAAGAATACAGAGAACTGATCCAGTTTGGAACTTTTTACAGACTGAAGAGTCCTTTTGAGGGCAATGAAACAGCGTGGATGACAGTCAGCGAGGACAAAAAAACAGCACTGGTATTCTGGTACAGGGAAAGAAATGTAGTAAACGCAGATTTTACCAGAGTGCGTCTTCAGGGACTGGATCCGGATCTTATCTACAGAAATGAGTATAATGGAACAGAAAACTACGGGGATGAGCTGATGAATCTGGGACTGCTTACCACAGACTGTACAGCAGGTGAACCTACAAGTGAAGACGAACCATGCACAGACTATGAATCCAGAATTTATGTTTTAACTGCAAAATAATAACCGAATCAGGTAAGCTCCTTATGGAGGTTGCGAAAAGCAATAGACAGAAATAAAAAATCAACAAAAAGCAGGCAGAACGATCACACGGGATCGTCTACCTGCTTTTCGTTAAATTTATCCATCATTTCTTTATGGGTCTTATAATTCTTCGGACTCATTCCAAACTTCTTCTTAAAAGCTTTTGAAAAAACAAGTTGGTCTTCATAGCCCACATTATTAGCAATCTCTTTAACAGACAGACTGGTGCTGACCAGAAGACTGGCTGCTTTATGCATCTTATAATCAATGAGGAAGGTCTGTGCAGACATTCCAAGCTCTTTCTGAAAGGAACTGTTCAGATAGGCACGGCTGATTCCGATATTATCTGCAATATCAGAAATTCCGATTCCTTTTTGATACATGTCTTTAATATATTCAATGGCAAGCTCTACGTAAACACTGGTGCTGTAAGCATATTTAGCACTTTTTTTTGTTCTGTGCAGACTGCTTTTCATGAAAGTCGGCAAGCTCGGCTAACAACAGGATCAGATAAGCCTGGCGCCTTAGATCATTGGCTTTGGAAAGCTGCTTATGATCCAGCATATAAGCAATATGTTTCAGGATTATTTTCTGATCCGGTGCAGGAAGCACTAATTGATTTTTGGAAAATCCACATGCTCTTACCATTGAGTGAGCACGGATTCCACGAAAACCAATCCATGCATAAGTCCAGGGATGGGTTTCATCAGCTCCGTATGTGATTGGTTCATTAGGATAAATCACAAACATCTGTCCGGAAGTAAGGCTCCAGGTCTGACCTCCGGCAGAATAGAATCCGGAACCGTCCAGTACAAAATGGATGATGAACTCATCTCTTGGCATGGAACAGATATGTCCGGGTGGGCAGTGTTCGTTGCCCGTATGGACCAGACTGATATCAAGGGAACCCTCTTTCAGATTTTCAAGACAGCGGAAAGTAGCGCTGTCCGTATATTTTACATTTGGCATTTGCACCATTCCTTTTTTATTTTCTTTGACTGGGGATATTATTGATATAAAGACATATGGATTCATATCCTGTAAATACGCACAAATTCAAGTCGTTGTTGACATTTTACCATATATTCAGCGTTTTTTCCATAACGATTATGACATAAATTCATTTCATTAGTCCATTTTAAAAAAAATAGACAAAAAACGTATAATAAGAATCACAAGGAACACGTCGAAACGACGAATAAAGGAGGATGTATATGAGAAAAAACATGAAAAAACTCACAGTCGCAACAGTGATCGGTGCTATGGCAGTTACTTCCCTTGCACCAGTAAGCGCACAGGCGAAAGACAAAACCCTGACAGTTGCAATCTGGGATAACGGACAGAAAGCCGGACTTCAGGAGATCATGGATGAGTTTACAAAAGAGACAGGAATTAAAACTGAACTTCAGGTAGTAGAGTGGAGCAGCTACTGGACACTTCTTGAAGCAGGTGCATCAGGCGGAGACATGCCGGACGTATTCTGGATGCATTCCAATGAAGCAGTAAGATATATGTCCAATGATATCTTACTTGATCTGACAGACAAGATTGCAGACAGCGACAAACTGGAAATGGACAAATTCCCGAAAGATATCAAAGAAATGTATCAGTGGGATGGAAAAACATATGCAGTACCGAAGGACATCGATACAATCGCCATGTGGTACAACAAAGATATGTTCGATGAAGCAGGAATCGACTATCCGGACGGAAGCTGGACATGGGATGAGTTCTATGATATTGCAGAGAAACTTACAAAAGAAGACGGAAGTCAGTATGGTTTCGCAGCAAACCCGTCTAACGAGCAGGATACATGGATGAACATTATTTACTCCATGGGCGGATGTGTACTGACAGATGATAACAAATCCGGTTTTGATGATCCTAATACCATCAAAGCAATGGAATTTGTTGACAAATGCGTTAAAAATGTAATGCCTCCTGCATCCACAATGTCCGAAACAGGTACAGACGTACTCTTCGGATCTGGTAAAGTAGCTATGATCTCTCAGGGATCCTGGATGGTATCTGCCTTCAAAGACAACGATTATATAAAAGAACACTGTGATGTGGCAAGACTTCCGAAAGATGCTGAAACAGGAGAGAGCGTATCTCTTTACAATGGTCTTGGATGGGCAGCATCTGCAAACACAGATATGCCGGACGAAGCTTTCCAGCTTATTGAGTGGTTCGGTTCCAAAGATATGCAGAAGAAACAGGCTGATCTTGGTGTAACAATGGCAGCTTACGAAGGAATGTCCGATGGATGGGTTAACAGTGTTGACTGCTTTAACTTACAGCCATACATGGATGCAATGGACAATATCGTATTCAGACCACACACAAATGCAACACTTGCATGGTGGAACCCAATGTGCGAAGAACTGAAGAAACCATGGAATGATGAGGAAAGCATGGATGATGCATGCAAGAATATCGTTACTATTATGAACGATGCCATTGCAGAAGAGTCCTATTAATTAATGTTTAACAAAACCATTCATAAAAAATAAGAAACGGAAAAGCTGCCGCAGAAAAGATTCCGATCATGTGATAATCGCAGAAGTCACAACAGGTATGCAGATATGCGGCAGTTTTCCATTCAAATCAGCAACAAAATTTTATGATAAGAAGGAGTGAGAGCCGTGGCAAATCCAAAAAAAGGTACCAGTCAGGCGCGGAATGAATTCATCTGGGGATGGGCGTTCATTCTTCCTACAATGCTTGGTCTGATCATCTTAAATATCTATCCGATTTTTAAGACCATTTATGAGAGCTTTTTCAAGACCGGAGATTTCGGTAAGGGAAATATCTTCATTGGTTTTGATAACTACGTAAAGCTGTTCCACGATGCGGAAGTATGGCAGGCATTATTAAATACATTTAAATATGCCATTGTGGAAGTTCCGTTTTCTATTGCTATCGCACTTGTACTGGCAGTTTTATTAAACCGTAAAATGAAAGGCCGTGCTGTTTACAGGACTATTTTCTTCCTGCCTATGGTTGCTGCTCCGGCTGCAATCGCCATGGTATGGAGATGGCTGTTCAACTCAGAGTTTGGTCTTCTCAATCACATTTTTCATACAAAGATCAACTGGATTTCTGATCCGAAGATTGCAGTCTATGCGATCGCAGTGATCGGTGTATGGTCCATCATTGGCTACAATATGGTACTTTTCCTGTCCGGTCTGCAGGAAATCCCAAGAGATTATTATGAAGCAGCAAGCATTGACGGAGCAACTGGTGTGAAACAGTTCTTCCATATTACAATCCCGCTGCTTTCGCCGACCATCTTCTTTGTAATGGTTACCCGTGTTATCGGTGCCATGCAGGTATTCGACCTGATCTTCATGGTTATGGACAGAAACAGTCCTGCACTTTACAAAACACAGTCACTTGTTTACCTGTTCTACCAGAATTCCTTTGTACAGAATAACAAAGGTTATGGTTCAACAATCGTCGTACTTCTTCTGGTTGTAATTATGATCATGACAGTATTCCAGAATATTGCGCAGAAGAAGTGGGTTCATTATAACTAAGGAGGGATAATTATGTCAGCAAGAGATAAAGCAAACAGAGTTCTGATCCATGTTATCCTGATACTGGTATCTATTACCATGCTAGTTCCTTTCTTATGGATGATTCTGACAGCTTTCAAAACTATGACAGAGGCAACCTCTGTCAACCCGTTCGTAATTCTCCCGTCTACATGGAGATGGGACAGTTTTAGAGAAGTAAGCGCAAATATGGATTTCTTACATCTGTATATCAATACCTTACTTCTGATCCTGGGTCGTGTTGTATGTGCGGTTCTGACAGCAACACTGGCAGGCTATGCATTTGGACGTCTGAACTTCAGGGGGAAAAACCTGATGTTCTCTCTGGTACTTTTCCAGATGATGGTGCCTGGACAGATCTTCATTATCCCACAGTACTTAATGGTAAGCAAAATGGGAATGCTCAATACCATTTTTGCCTTGGTATTTCCTGGTATTGTTACTGCATTTGGTACATTCCTGCTCAAACAGGCTTATATGGGACTTCCAAAAGATCTGGAAGAGGCAGCACGTCTTGACGGATGTAACATCGGTCAGACCTTCCTGTTCATCATGGCTCCTCTGACACGTTCTTCCATGGTGGCACTGGGAATCTTCACAGCAGTATTTGCATACAAAGATCTGATGTGGCCTTTGATCTGTAACAAAGATGTAATGCCTCTGTCAGCAGCACTTGCAAAAATGCAGGGACAGTACACCAACAATTATCCGCAGCTGATGGCAGCATCTCTGCTTGCATGTATCCCGATGATCGTACTGTATCTGATCTTCCAGAAGCAGTTCATCGAAGGTATTGCAACATCTGGTGGTAAACTGTAAGTTTAAAAAAATAAAAAGAAGAATCCGGGAGGTTCGGGACATTTCCCCTGAACTATACAGGCAGAATTTTGTTATACAACTGGAAAGAGAAGAATAACAGAAGGCTGCCTGAAACTGGATATCTGATTGCTGAATCATCTGTAAAGGTGAAAGTCAGGACAAAATCATTAAGATAGAAAAAGGAAGGGGTAATAAAAAATGAAACCAGGAAGTCTTTATGACAGGATATTTGGATTTTTAGGTCAGTTAATTGCATTGAATTTACTATGGATCGTGTGCTCTCTTCCTGTTATTACAGCAGGGGCATCCACCACTGCTTTGTATTATTGTACATTAAAACTCCACAAGGATGGAGATATCCGGGTATTTCATGATTTTTTTAAAAGCTTTAAGCAGAACTTCAAACAGTCAACTCTGATCTGGATCCTGATGGCAGCAGTTGCAGTATTTCTTTATATGGAGAAAGAATCGTTGGTAACTATGCCTGGTTCCATGCCACAGATTTTCAATTACGTGATTCTGGCGGTATGTATTCCGCTGATTGCCATTGCACTGTACATATTCCCGACAGTTGCAGCATTTGAAAACAAAACAATGACTTTGATCACAAACGCATTTTATTTTGCGGTTAAACATATAGGTTATGCGATAGCAGTGGCAGTGATCACGATACTGCCAATGACCATGACACTTGTAGATGCAAAACTTTTTCCGGTATATCTGCTGATTTGGCTGATGGTGGGATTTTCCCTGACAGCCTATGCAGATTCCTGGTTTATGTGGAAACTGTTCAAACCGTATTTCAAAGAGGACGAAGAAGAACATCACTATGTAGATACAGAACCGGATCAGTATGCTTTTTAACAAAAAAACAACAAAGAAATGAGAGGTACAGAGTATGGAATGGATTAAGTATCATGAGGCAGAAAAAGTATTTGACCTGAGAACAGAAAACAGCACCTATCAGATGCAGGTAAGAGAGTATGATACTCTGGTTCATCTGTATTATGGATGCCCGGTAGGGGATTCCCTGATTACGGACAGGATTGTATGTGTGGACAGAGGATTCTCCGGAAATCCGTATGAAGCAGGAAAAGACAAAACATTTTCCCTGGATACTCTGCCGCAGGAATATACAGCTTACGGAAACGGAGATTATCGTATCAATGGTCTGGAAGTAGAGCAGGCAGACGGCAGCGACACTGCAAATCTGAAATTTGAATCCTATGAGATCACAAAAGGAAAATACAGCCTGAAAGGTCTCCCTGCAATGTTTGCAAAAGAAGATGAGGCAGAGACATTGGAGATTGTCCTGGCAGACCGTGTCAGCGGACTGAAAGCACATCTTCTCTACAGTGTATTCCCACATCTGGATGTGATCACCAGAGCAGTTCGTCTGGAACAGACTGGTGAGACACCTGTTACAGTAAAGAAAGCAATGTCTATGGAAATGGATTTTGAATATAGAGAAATGGATGCAGTTCATTTCTATGGCAGACATAACGTAGAACGTCAGATGGAAAGAACACATCTGGGTCATGCAAACTGGTCTGTAGGAAGTATTCGCGGCACTTCCAGTCATCATCATAACCCATTTGTAATCCTCTGCGACAGAAACACAGAAGAAACATATGGAAACTGCTATGGATATGCACTGGCTTATAGTGGAAACTTTACATTTGAGACAGAGGTAGATCAGGTAGGACATACCCGTGTGGTAATGGGAATCCATCCATATCATTTCGCATGGACACTGGAAAAAGGTGACACATTTGAAACTCCGGAAGTGATTATGTCATATTCCGCAGAAGGATTTGGAAAACTTTCTCGCATTTATCATGATGCATACAGAAACAACCTGATCCGCAGCAAATACGTAGAACGGCCAAGACCAATCCTCGTAAACAACTGGGAAGCTACCTATTTTGATTTTGATGCAGACAAACTGTATCATATTGCAGAAGAAGCCAGGAACATTGGCTTGGATATGTTTGTTCTGGACGATGGATGGTTTGGCAAAAGAGATAATGACTGGTGCGCACTTGGTGACTGGGAAGTAAATGAAGAGAAGATCAAAGGTGGACTTCCTGCACTTGCAGAGAGAATCCACGGACTTGGACTGAAATTCGGTCTCTGGGTAGAGCCGGAGATGATTTCCGAGGACAGTGATCTCTACAGAGAATATCCGGACTGGGCATTGAAGATTCCGGGACGTGCTATGAACCGGAGCAGACATCAGCTCAATCTGGACATTACCAGAAAAGAAGTCCGTGACCATATCATGAACCAGATTTTCAAAGTTCTGGATGCATGCAAGGCAGATTATGTAAAATGGGATATGAACCGCAGTGTAGACAACGTATTCTCCGCAGCACTTCCAAAAGAACGCCAGGGAGAGGTTTATCACAGATATGTACTTGCAGTATATGAAATGATGGAAAGCCTTGTGCAGAGATATCCAAATCTTCTGTTTGAATCCTGCTCAGGTGGCGGCGGAAGATTTGATGCAGGAATGCTCTATTATTCTCCGCAGATCTGGTGCAGCGATAACACTGATGCTATTGACAGACTGAAAATCCAGTACGGTACTTCTTTCGGATATCCGGTAAGTGCAATGGGGGCTCATGTCAGCGTATGCCCGAACCACCAGTCCGGCAGGATCACACCATTCGAGACAAGAGGAACGGTTGCATCATCCGGTACATTTGGCTATGAACTGGATCTGATGAAGATGTCCGAAGAAGACAAAAAGACAGCCAGAGAGCAGATTCTGAAATACAAAGAAATCGAGCATCTGGTACAGTCCGGAGATTACTATCGTCTGATAAATCCATTTGAAAACAACAACCATGTACTCTGGCAGTTCGTATCCAAGGACAAAAAAGAGACAGTTGTATGTGGCGTAAGACTCCACAGCGAAGCTAATCCGTATATCTATCTTTTCTATCCTCAGGGACTGGATGCAGATCTGCATTACGAAGACATTGCAACCGGAAAAGTATACACAGGCGCAGCACTGATGAAAGCAGGACTGCCATTACCACTGACAACAGGTGATTACCAGCCAATCAGATTTACATTTAAGGCAGTGGAGAAATAATTACCGAATCAAATAAGTTATCTGATTCAATTGTAGGTGACTGTTTGAACATAATAAAAAGATGAAAACCAGTAATTAAGTTTATTAATAGCAGATAAGCTTAGTTACTGGCTTTTTTTGTCCTTTGCCATCTATAGATATCAATCAATAAATAATCACAAAATTTTATATGATATATCTTTATAAGATGTTGTAGAATGATGTAAAATAGTCGTAGAATTATAAAAAACGAGGCAGGTAAAGAAAAATGAAAGAGAAAATCAAAAAAATGCCGGGAAGAATCAGAAATTATTTTTGCTCACATATGAGTGCGCAGGTTACAGTAACAGTAGTATTACTTCTGATTCTGGCAGGTCTGGTCCTTCAGATTTACGTAAAAAATCAATATTTTAATTATCTGCTCAGGAATACCAGATCAATGGAAGAATCCATGATTGAAACATCGACGATTAATATTGATGCAAATCTGAAGGATATCATCAGTGCTGCATGCAATGTAGGAGTTAATGAGACATTAAGAGTTCTGGTAGAAAACACGGAAGCAGACGGAATACTTCTGGCAAAAGAAAAACTGACATTGGGCAGCAGAATGGATGATATTGCTCATCAGATTGGAAGTGTTGTATCTATTGCAATTGTATCAGATGAAGGTCTGTGGCAGGAGTATGGGGTTTATTGGTACCAGACATCTTCAAAAGGAGTATGGGAAGATGGCAATCTGGATAAACTTCAGGAAATATATGAAAAGACCATGGCACTTCAGAAAGAGAAAGCAAATGTCAGGTACTATGTAGAGACAGATCCTGCTGTTCACAGTCAGTGGCCGCAGATAAGAATGGTACATATTGCAGTTCCGCTGATTGGAAAAACTTACAGTTATTCTCATGTGAAAAATGTAGCGGTCGTATCTTTCGATATGGGAGATATTCTGGAAAAAAGTGCTTTTGACAGAGTAGCTGATAAACCTCTTTCGATTGGATATATTGCAGATGAAAATAACAGAATCATTTACCATCCAAATGAAGAGTACGATGGAATGACAGTGGAAAGTTACAGAAAAACGCTGGACAGTACCGAGAATATCAGCAGATCATTAAAATATTTTGGATGGACAGCATATATTACCACGGATCTTGGAAAAATGCGTGCACAGGTTAACCAGATGTATACCAGAAGCATTTATGTATATCTGTTTTTGTTGTGTATCTGTGGATTTTTATGGCAGTTTACAATACGAAGAGTATTAAAACCAATTGATATTATACGGGATTCTATGCGAAATATTAAACTTTCCAAGAATCTTCCGAAGATAGAAGTAAAGGGAACCAATGAGATATGGCAGTTGGCTGGTTATTATAACGAAATGGCGGAAACTCTGGAACGACAGTACAAGGAAATACGTAGATATTATCGTGAAAAGAATCTTTCTATCCGTCAGAAAAATAAGGCAGAGAAAGAAGCTCTGGAATCACAGATCAATGCACATTTTCTCTGCAATACACTGACTGCGATCAATTATAATGCGATAGATAATGAAGATTATGAGGTAGCAGATCTTCTGAAAAAGCTTTCTAATATGCTTTCATATACATTCTCAAGGAAGCTTGTGTCAGTAAGTCTGGGGCAGGAACTGAGATGGGTAGAGCAGTATCTATATCTGCAGAAGTTCAGGCTTATGGATGTGTTTGACTACGAGATTGAATTTCAGGAAGAATACGGCGAATGGCCATGCTGTAAACTGTTTATTCAGCCATTTGTGGAGAATTCTATCCTTCATGGTTTTGAAGGAAGAGAAAGCGGGGGAATGATCCGTATTACGGGTCACATTGATGGATCCAGATTCCGTCTTTGCATTGAAGATAATGGATGTGGAATGAATGAAGATACAGAGAAACTGATGCAGCAGATTCTTATGGAAAAGCATACTTTGGATTTGGCAGGAACAGGAATCGGGATTCAGAATGTAGTGACAAGACTGCGAATGTATTATGGAGAAGAACTTTCTGTAGTTTTGGAATCAGAACCTGAAAAGGGGACAAAATTTACTTTCTGGCTTCCAATACCAGAGAATCCGGAGAAAGATATAGAGTAAATAAATGTAGCAAAAAAAGTAACAGAGGAGGTCTTTATACATTGAGAATTTTAATTGCAGAAGATGAGCAGAGAACCAGACAGGGATTAGTAAGGGTTTTGCAGAGCCTGAGGGATGAGTATGAGATTGTGGCACAGGCATCTAATGGAAAAGCAGCGTTGGAAATGATTCTGGAACAGAAGCCGGATGTGGTTTTTATTGATATCAAGATGCCGTTTATGGACGGGCTTTCAGTAATAGAAGCTGCCAGAGCTCAGGGAATTAAGGCAGAATTTGTGATTGTAAGTGCATATGCAGATTTTGATTTTGCCAAGCAGTCAATTTCTCTTGGTGTAATAGAGTATCTTCTGAAACCTCTTACAAGAGATGAGGCAGAAGCAGTACTGAAGAAAATTGAGAATAAGATCAGTGGAAAAAATAGCTATTCCCGCAGAAAATCCAGAAATTTGAGAGATAAATATCCGGATGCCCACCCTATGATTCTGCAAGCTCTGGATATCATACAGAGTGGATATGCCGGAAAAATAAGCCAGAAGAAATTGGCAGAAGATCTTGGGCTGAGCCAGGAATATTTCAGTTATCTTTTTGGAAAAAAATATCGGAGAAAATTTCAGCACTTTTCTAAGGGAGTATAGAATTGAACAGGCACAGTATATGTTGAGGGAAGAAATATGTGATCAGAGGGGATGTTCCTTA
>ENA-OQIO01000785-OQIO01000785.1-human-gut-metagenome-genome-assembly--contig:-NODE-785-length-16345-cov-2.996670_pt1 | contig 16345 bp, 19 predicted proteins | sample MGYA00242573_ERZ504737 | MGnify/ENA primary metagenome ERZ504737 (study PRJEB26092, sample SAMD00036203) | human gut metagenome | host: Homo sapiens | study: EMG produced TPA metagenomics assembly of...
CGCACCCCAGCCCAAACCGCAGCCCCACGCCGCAGCCCGAGCAATCCTTCCGCAGCTGCCGCTTGTACCATCCTTCCGCGGCACAGGCACAGGCCTACGCTTCCGGCGCGGCGGCGCAGCGCGGCTGGACCGGCCAGAACTGGACGGATCTGGTCAAACTCTGGAATCGCGAATCCGGATGGAGCTGGAGCGCGGAAAACGTGTATTCGGGCGCATACGGTATTCCACAAGCGTTGCCGGGCAGCAAAATGGCCACGTTCGGCGCGAATTGGAAGGACGATGCCGCCGTGCAGATCGACTGGGGTCTGAGCTACATCGCACAGCGGTACGGCAGCCCGTCCGCGGCGTGGCAGCACTCCGAACAGACCGGATGGTACTGATGATCCGGCTAATCGCCAACGATTTTCGTACCGGCATGAACGGATAATGAGGGAATGACAGAAGAGGGAATGACGGAAAACGTGAACGAGCATACGCAGGGCCATTTGCTGGGGGCGGCCGACATCCGACGCATCGCCGCCGACGCGGGTATCAGCCCGACGAAGAAATTCGGGCAGAATTTCGTGATTGATCCGGGAACCGTGCGTCGCATCGTGCGCGAGGCCGGCGTGACCGCCGACGACCATGTGCTGGAAGTCGGTCCCGGACTGGGTTCGCTGACGCTGGCGATTCTGGAAACCGGCGCCACGATGACGGCTGTGGAAATCGACCCGCCGGTCGCCGAACGCCTGCCGAAAACCATCGCCGAATTCATGCCGGACGCCGTGGACTGCTTCCGTGTGGTCAACCGCGACGCACTTACCGTCAATCCGGAGAATCTGCCCGATTTCAAGGATGACGATTCCTTCACGCTGGTGGCCAATCTGCCGTACAACGTGGCCACGCCGATTCTGCTCACCCTGTTGGAACGTTTCGACAATCTGGGCACCTTCCTGGTGATGGTGCAGAAGGAAGTGGCGGACCGTTTGAGCGAGAAGCCCGGTTCGAAGATCTACGGCACGCCGAGCGTGAAGCTCGCATGGTACGGCACCGCGGAACGCGTGGGCGTCATCGGCCGCAACGTGTTCTGGCCGGCCCCGAACGTCGATTCCGCGCTGGTGCTGTTCAAGCGCTACCCGGGCGGTCACACCCCCGCCGCGGACAATGCGGACGGTTCCGTGGTGGATCGCGAAACCGTGTTCCGTTTGATCGACGCGGCTTTCGGGCAGCGCCGCAAGACCCTGCACGCCGCATTGAAGAAAATCGTGCCGTCCGAAGCGTTCGAGAAGGCCGGCATCGACCCGACCCGTCGTGGCGAGACGCTCACCATCGACGAATTCGTGGCGTTGGCACGCGCGTTGGATGAGGTGTTCGCGTCATGAGCACCATTGATTCGCCCGCCATCGGAACGGCCACCATCAACGCCGTGAGCGTGGACTGCCCGGCGAAAACGAATCTGACCCTGCATGTGGGCCCGTCGCATGCCGAATGGGGCGGCCGTCATGAACTCGACACCATCTATTGCGCGGTCGGCGTATACGACACCGTCACCGCCACGCGCAAAGCGCCGGGAAGCGGCTTCTCGCTGAATCTCGAGGGCGCGTATCTGGCGACCTGGCCTCTTCCGGCAGCGATATGCGCCGCAACCACGCCGTGCTGGCATTGTTCGCCATGGCCGAAGCGAGCGGCCATGAGCCGGACGTGGCGTTGAACATCGATAAGCGCATCCCCGTCGGCGCGGGCATGGCCGGCGGTTCCGCCGATGCGGCGGCGACGATTCTGGCATTGAACACGCTGTGGGATCTCGATTGGCCGATCGAACGCCTGCAGGAAGTCGCGGCCACGCTGGGCGCGGACATGCCGTTCTGTCTGACCGGCGGTTACGCGCGCGGCACCGGTTTCGGCGAACGCATCGAACAGCTTGATGACGATGGCGATATCGTACGCGATCTTACGGAACGTGGGTTTACCGGCCATCTGCTGGTCGGCGCATACCGTGCGGAACTGCGCACGCCGGAAGTGTATGCCACATTCGATCAGATCGGTGCCGGCGATGGCGATGAGAACCACCTGCAGAAGGCGGCGGTCTCCCTGCATCCGCGTAGCGACAGGCGATCGAGGAAGCCTTGCGTGCGGGAGCCAGCCAGGCGTTCGTCTCCGGTTCCGGCCCGTCCGTCATCGCGTTCGTGCCGACGGAGGATGCGGCGGACGCCGTGCAGCGGGCATGGCAGGACAGCCGTTGCGTCGATCGCATCATCGCCACGAACGCCCCAGCCCGACCGATTGTGCATATCACCGCATGACACATATCACCGCATGACAGTAAAGTTGATGGCAATTGGTTTGTTCAAAAGGAATTCGTAAATGACCCAGGCTAACGACGAGCGCGCCGCGCGCAAAGAGTACATTCGCCGCCGTCAGAAGACGGTGTTCAGCATCGTCGGAGCCGTCATGGTGGTCGCCATGGTGGTGTCCCTGCTGTTCTTTTTCCATGTCGGAGGCCTGGGCAACGTCAAGTCGGCCGCCGTACAGCCGAACTACGGCCAGCAGGCACCGTGCCCCATCAAGGAAGCCGACGGCAACAAGGCCAAGTATGTGGAGAATCGCAACATCACGCTGCGTGTGCTCAACGGCACGAAGTTCTCCGGCTTCGCCAAGGCGGTGAGCGACGCGTTGCAGAACCGCGAGTTCAACCCCCAGACGCCGGACAACTACACCAAGAAGGTGGATCGCACGATGATCGTCTTCGGCAAGAACGGCGTGAATCAGGCGTACACCGTGGCAAGCAATTTCACCGACGCCATGCTGGTTATGGACGACCGTCAGGACCAGCTGATCGACGTCATCGTGGGCGCCACATTCGACAATCTGCAGGATACGAAGAAGGTTCCCGCCGCAGGCAAGGCGATCACCGGCATCCAGGGCTGCGTCGCGGTGGACAAGATGACCGACCTGCCCAAGGCGCCCGAGCATGATGCGGTGAATCCGCAAAGCTGACCGCCAATCGAAATCGATATAGGCAATATGAAAAACCCGCGCTCCCCCAATCGGGAACGCGGGTTTTCGTATTCGAGCTGTTCCAAGCACACTGTTCCATGCATGCGGCGAAACCACCGCATGTCAATCGTTATTCGCCCTGCTCCTTGTACCAGCGTTCCAGCTCGGCAACGGCCACGTCACGCTCCACCGGACCGTTATCGAGGCGGTATTCCAGCATGTGCTTGTACGCCTTGCCGACCATCGGGCCTGGTTCGATGCTTAGCAGCTGCATGATCTCGTCGCCGTTGAGGTCAGGACGGATCGCGTCGAAGTCTTCCTTTTCTTTCAGGTCGCGCACACGCTGTTCCATCTCGTCCATGGCCGCCGAGAACATCATGGCCTTGCGCTTGTTCTGTGTGGTCGTGTCGGCGCGCGTAAGGCGGTTCAGACGCTCGTACAGCGGGCCAGCGTCCTTGACGTAGCGGCGGACCGCGGAATCCGTCCACGGCCTCCTCCACGTAGCCGTGGAAGCGCAGATGCAGGTTGACCAGCTCGCTGACGTCCTCGACCATGTGGTGGTCGAAATGCAGTGCCTTCAAACGCTTGCGTGTCATCTTCGCGCCGACTGCGTCATGACGGTGGAAGCTCACCTTGCCGCCCGCTTCGAAACGACGGGTCTTCGGCTTGCCGATGTCGTGCAGCAGAGCCGCCAGACGCAGCGTCAGGTCCGGGGCCGGCACCGGACCGTCGGGACCGGTTTCGAGGGCGACGGCGCGTTCGATGACGATCATGGTGTGTTCGAACACGTCCTTATGGCGATGGTGCTCGTCGATTTCCAGCTGCAGCGCGGGAATTTCCGGCAGCACGATGTCGGCAAGACCGGAATCGACCAACGCTTCGATGCCGGCGCGCGGGCGATCGGACAGCAGCAGCTTGACCAGTTCGTCGCGCACACGTTCGGCGGAGACGATTTCGATGCGATCGACCATGTCGGACAGCGCTTCGGCGGTTTCCGGCTCGATGCGGAAGCCGAGCTGCGCCACGAAACGCACGGCGCGCATCATGCGCAACGGATCGTCGTCGAACGACTGCCGCGGATCGACAGGGGTACGCAGCACGCCTTTGGCCAAATCGTTCGCACCGCCGAACGGATCGACGAATTCGAGTTCCGGAACACGCAACGCCATCGCGTTGACGGTGAAATCGCGGCGGGAAAGATCGCCTTCCAGCGTGTCGCCGTAATTGACTTCCGGCTTGCGCGAGTCGGGGTCGTACGTGTCGGAACGGTAGGTGGTCACCTCCACTTTCACCTCGGTGCCGTCCTCACGCCTGCGCATCGCGCCGAGCGTGCCGAATTTGCGGCCCATATCCCAGAAGCCATCATGCCCAAAACGGCGCAGAATATGCTCAAACTGCTCGGGACGCGCCGATGTGCAGAAATCCAAATCATGCGATTTGCGATGCAGCAGCAGGTCGCGGACAGGACCCCCGACCAGTGCCAGTTCGTAGCTTCCGCAGCAAACATACGTCCTAATTCAATGGCCTCTGGCCACACTTCGAAGTTCACGCCATACCTTTCAGCACCACAAGTTTTCCGTTTACCAGCATACCGTTACCCCACCTGCACACAGAATTGAGTATGGTTGGAATCATGATTACGCCCGCAGACCTTGCACGCATGCTTGCCCATGCTGCGGACGACCATGCCCAAAATCCGCTGGAACCGGACGAACTGCTGTACACATCGCAGTCGGTTTCGCTGCAGCAGCTGCAACAACTACAGCAATTGCAGCAGCGCACGATCATCACGCCGAGCGCGCCTACGCCGGCGATGATGCCGCGCCGGCGCACCGCGGATGGTCCGACCACGTTCGCATCGCTTGACGCGCAGGAGCTGCCGGTGGTGCGCGAGTATTCGGCGGGCGGGCTGGTGTTCGACGACAAGGGTCGCGTGGCGATCATCGCACGTCATTCACGCAGCGGGCATTTGGAATGGTGCCTGCCGAAGGGACATATCGAAAAAGGCGAAACGCCGCAGCAGACGGCCGTGCGCGAAGTGCATGAGGAAACCGGCATTCTGGGCGAGGTGGTCGATTCCATCGCCACCATCGACTATTGGTTCACCGGTACCAGCCAACGCGTGCACAAGCTGGTGCACCACTTCGCGTTGCGGCAGATCGGCGGCGAGCTGACCGTCGAAGGCGATCCCGACCATGAGGCCGAAGACGCCATTTGGGTGGATTTTGCTGATTTGGACGATGTGCTGAGCTATCCGAACGAACGGAAGATAGCATGGTTGTACGCAAGGAAACTCAACAGACAGGCGTAATAGTGAATCAATCCGCACAACGGCACGTTTCGCGTGGCCTTCGCGCGTTATCATCCATCCTCGCCATGGTATTGACCATGCGTTGATGTTGTTATACGCACCCACGCCATCGGCAAGGGCCATGGAATCGGCCACATCGGCGGAGTCGACGGACGGTATGTTGTCCATCAACTCTTCCACGGCCGTATTGACGGACACCTCCGGATACCATCTGAACGCCACGGTGACCAACACGACCGGACAGGAGATTCCCGCGGGAACGCTGACGCTGACCATGAACGCCTTCTACACGTTCGTTTCGCGCAACGACATCCAGGATTGGTCTGAAGGCAACGGGCGAATCCCCACCCCGCAATCCGTGGGACAGGCCGATGTGCCCGCGTTGCAGCCGGGAGCCAGCGCCAACGTGAGCATCGACGCGGACGCCCATCAGGAATCGCTCACGGCCATCAACTCTTGGGGGCCGAAGCCGGTGCTGCTGAGCTATTCCGCCAACGGAACCCCCCTTGCTCAATCGCATACGTTCGTGACGCGCACCGGCGCGGGACTCCACACGCCCAGCACGCCGGCGCTGCACATCACCGTCGCCCAGCCGCTGGCCGCCAACGGGTGGACCACCGACAGCAAGCTGCTTGGACAGCTGGTCGATGAAGGGGGTATTTCCTCCTCGAAACTGGCGAAAATCGCCATGCCCAGCAAGGATGACGACGCACGGCTCAAATCGTTGCAGCAGACCTTCGCCAAGCACGACATGCTGCAGGTCGTAGGAGATCCGACCTACCTGCAGGCGATGGCGATGCCAACGCGGGTCGACGGCATCACCCAGCCCGCATTGTTCGACATAACCGCCTACAGCGCCATGAACAACGCTCCGGCCTACACCGCGGCCGGTATCAACGACCGTCAATGGTCCGCAGCCAAAGCCCGGAAAACCTATCAATCGGCATTGGGTGACAGCAACGCGGACATCACCGCATACGCGTGGCAGGGCAATGGCAATTGGACCCTACAAGCGTTGACGAAGGCCCGCCAGCAGGGGTACGGCACCGTCATCGCCACGCATGACTTCGAAGAGGACGATGCGGCTACCGTACGTACCGGCAAGACGGTGGTCTCCACCGATGCCGGGGACATCACCGTGCTTTCCGCGCAGAATGTGCTTTCCGGCCTGGCCCAAGGCAAGGCGACCAGTGACGATGCCAACGCCGACAGCGAGGGAACCACGGCCGGCAGATTGGCGCGATTCGTCGCGCAAAGCGCGTTCTACCAGATGGAACAGCCTTATGCGGAACGCAACCTGCTGGTCTGTCTGAACGAGGATTCCGACCCCAGTGTTGTGGACGCGCTGATGAGCGACATCGAGCAGTCGCCGTGGCTGAACCTCACCGATCTCGCCACGTTGAAGGATGCCGACATCTCCGAAGATGCGGCCAGCATGTCAACCGATCTTCTCCAAACGGACGGCCTTACCGATAGCATGCGCAGCGACGTCCAGCAGACTCTGAGCGCGCTGGCGAACTCATCGAGCAACATCAAACGTTTCAATACGTCGATCCTCGTCAAGCCGAACGGAGAAGACGAATCCGACGTCAACACCTGGAGCAGGCAGCTGACGAACGCCCACACCATCATGGCCCTGCACGCGTTGGGCGGCGAAAGCCCTTCCAGAAGCACGATGGCGGAAGCGCGAACCAGCTCGCGGCCCTGCTGATCAACGGTGTGGCGATCACGCCGACGGAAAGCGTGAACGTGGTCAGCGAAACCGCGAAAATGCCGGTGACCATCAGCAACAGCCACCCGTACCCGGTAAAGGTGAAGGTCTCGTCGCTGACCGATTCCATGCAGATCGTCACGTCCCGATTCGACACCGTGCAGGTGCCGCCCCACGGCGAGGCACAGGTGGCGTTCACCATCCGTGTGTCCACGTCCGGCACCGCCAACGCCACCATCAGCCTGTTCGACAGGAATGGTGCAGCGTTTGGAGCCACGCAGGTCACCCACATCACCAGCGCGCTGCAGATCAGCGACAAGAGCGGTTTCGTCATCATCGGCTTCGCCGTGCTCTTGGGCGCTGTGGGACTGTGGCGTCAATTTAACCGTAAGAAGGATCCCGACGAATGAGTTCTTCCGTTGGCCGTAACTCACTGATCATGCCTCCGGTACCGCCGCTTCGCGCGTGACCGGCCAAATCCGCACCATCTGCTTGCCTGGGCCTTGGGCACCACCGGCTATGCCGCCAACGCCTACCAGGCCGGTTCGATGATTCCGCAGGTCATCTACACACTGGTTTCCGGCGGCATCTTCAACGCGGTGCTTGTGCCGCAGATCGTGCGCACGCTGAAATCGAAGGACGCCGAAACCAAGCTCAACAAGCTCATCACCCTTGCCATCACCTTGTTGTTGGGTGTGACGCTGCTCATGGCCGTTGCCACGCCGTTGTTGACCAAACTGTATGTCAACGGCAGCGCCGAAACCATGGCCCTCGCCACCTCCTTCACCTTGTGGTGCATGCCCCAGATCTTCTTCTACGGCCTGTATACGGTGATCGCAGATTCTCGCGGCGAAGGACCATTTCGTCACGTATGCGTGGAGCTCGGTCGGCGCGAACATCATCAGCTGCATCGGTTTCGGCGCGTTCATCGCGATGTTCGGCAGGGCCACGGAACGTCCGCTGGACTTCTGGACGCCGACGAAAATCGCGCTGACCGCCGGCACTTGGACGCTTGGCGTGGCGTTCCAGGCGCTGGTGCTGTTCATTCCTTTGACGAGAATCGGCTGAAATACCGTCCGAAATTCGGCGTTCACGGCATCGGACTGCGTTCGATGGGACCGGTCGCCGCGTGGAGCCTCGGCATCGTCGGCGTCGATCAGATCGTCAACATCATCGTCACCCGCGTGGCCACCAGCGCGCCGTTCAAGGTTCGGAACAGCTGCATATGAGCCAGTTGGACGTGGCCGGCAACGCCTCGTATCAGAATGCGTACACCATCTACATGCTGCCGTATTCGCTGATCGCCGTGTCCATCGCCACTGCGATCTTCCCGAAAATATCGAAAGCCATCGCGGACCGCAATATCGACGAGGCGCGCAAGGATCTGAGCTCGGCCCTGCGTAATCTCAATCTCATCATGTGCTTCTTCGCAGCGGCGTTCATCGTGCTTCCGTTGCCGATCATCCTCGCACTGCTGCCGTCCATCAGCGTGCGTGAGGCGCTGCTCATCAGCGCGCCGCTCGCCGCTTTGGGCATCGGCCTGCCACTTTCCAGCTCGTATTTGGTCATCCAACGCACGTTCTACGCGTTCGAAGACGGCAAGCATCCGTTTATTTTCATGGCGATCACCATGGCCATCCAGGGTGGCGTCATCATCGCGTCGACGTTCATTCTGCCGCCCACGCAGTGGATCACCGTCATCGGATTGGCGATTTCGGTGAGCTTCATCCTGCCGTATCCGCTGCTTACGCACATGCTCCGCTCCCGTTTCGACGGCGATGTGGACGACAAGCGCATCATCACCGCCTATGCGAAGGCGCTGGTGGCCACGATAGCCGCCTGCGTGATTGGCCTGCTGTGCCGCAACGGCGTCTACCGGCTGGTCGGAGCGCATATCGGCCCCGACGACGGCACTATGAACTGGGGTCAGGCGGTTCTGTCCGCGATACTGCTCACCATCGTCATCGCCATCGTCTATCTGGCGTGCCTGTGGGCGCTGCGTGCCGAGGAGCTCACTTCGGTCGTGGGCATGCTCGCCGCCCGCATACCGGGGCTTGGCAACAAGCCTAAGTCTGGCGGAACGGCCAGCCCCAACGGTAAACTTGAGCAAAGTACCGCCGAAAACGGCGACCAAGAATAACAGCGTAGGTAGAACAATCGTTACAGAGTTGAAGGAAACCATGAAACCTCAACTGGGAGATACCATCAGCAACCGCTATGTGCTGGTTTCGCCATTGCGCGAGGAAACCGGCTTGCAGGTTTGGAAGGCAAGCGATCACGTGCTTGCCCGGGATTGCCAGCTTTTTATCGTCAACAACCGCAAGGCTTTGCAGGACGTCAATGCGACGGCTCCATGCTGGCGATTTCCCACGACGCCCATTTCACGCAGGTGCTGCAGCTTCAGCACGTGGGCGAGGTGGCGTTGGTGATCACGCAGCTCGATGCCGGCATGTCGTTGAGCGAGTATCTCACGCAGTCCAGCAAGCCGCTGAGCTTCACCGCGATCCGTTCCATTCTTGGTGAGGTCGTCGAAGCCCTGCACGTGTTGCAGAAAGACAATCTCACGCATTTCTCGATCAGCACGGACACCGTGCGATTGACCCGCAACGGCATTGAAATCGCCGACGCGCCGGTAAGCATCATGCTGGCCGATACTTCGCGCGTGCAATCCGTGGAAAACCAGGAGCAGCTTGCGATTCGCCAGGTCGCTTCCCTGCTGTATTCCCTGCTGACGCGCACGCCGTCGACGCTGTCCACGAACTACCATCTTGACGCGATTTCACCGAACGTGCCGATGGAGTTCCGCGTGATTTGCAAGCGTGGTCTGGATCTCAAGGAGAAGGACGGTTTCCCGACCGTTCCGATGGCCACCATCGCCGAATTGGAGGCGTTGCTGGGCGACTACGAGCCGCTGGCGAAGCTTAACGGCCCCGATATTGCGTTACCGTCCGCGGATTCGGAATGCTCGATTGTGAACGTGCCCCTGCTGCAGATTCTCGAGCAGGATGCCATCGCCTTGCCCGATACGCTGGCTGAAACCGGAAGCATTCCGGAAATGACGTTCGAAGCGCCTGAACCACACACTGATTTCTCCGACAGCAAGGAAGCCTTGGCCAAGGGTATGGCCGCGACCGGCGGTGCCGTGAAATCGCTGTGGAACAACAGCCGCGAACTACTCAGCGAAGAGGACCTCGACGGATCCTCCGAAGATGTGGATTCGCCGTTCTCCTTCCCCATCCGTGTTTCCACGCCGTCGCCGCAGGGCGATTATCATACGGACGATTCGCAATTGGAGAAGACCGGTCGCATTCCGGTGATCGGACCTGACGGACGGGTCATCGAGCCGGGCGAGGAATCCGCACGCGCGTTGAAGGCGGAGCAGGAAGCGATCGACGCGGCATATCAGAACGAAAACGGAACCCCCGTTGCGGTGCCGCCGAGCTTTGCCCCTAAAGCCTCTTCCTCCAGTCCGGCCGAGGTCGCCAATGCCAAATTGTTCGGCAAGCTCACCACCAAGGTCGTGGCCATTGTGGTCGCGTTCATTGTGGTGGCCGTCGCATTGGGATTCGCCATTCATGGTTTGACCAAGAAGCCGGATGACGGCATCACCAATACGAATTCCAACAATCCGTGGCCGGAAATGAACCTTGACGACGTGCCTTTCGGCAATAATGGCGATTCCGGCAATGGCAGCAGCTCCGCCAGCGATGCAAACAACGATTCCAACGATGCCAACAGCTCCGACAACGGCAGCTCCGATTCCAGCAAGCCGAAGAAAACCACGAAGAAGAACCATTCCGCCAAGAAGGACGTCGACAAGGTGGTGACTTCGGATAAGAAGGTGCGGAAGGTTCCGGAACCGAAGATGCCAGAGAACACGACTCCGTATGAGATCGACAACCGCCAGTTCCTGTCCAATCCGGACGGACAACAGGGTTACGGTTATTACCTCCACCTCAGCCAGCCCCAGAAAGCGTATCGCATGGTCATCAAGATCCGTTCTTCCGGCGGCCAGGGCTACATTCGCGTGAACGCCAAGTCCAGCCCGAACCAGGGTGAACAGGTCGCCCAGTTCGAGTTCGACGCCAGCGGCACCACCGAAATCAAGTTCAACAAGGCCGTGGAGACCCAGGACATCCTCTTGTGGGTGCCGTTCGACAGCCTTCCCGGCAACCAGCTGTACATCGATTCGGTGCAGATTTTCTGACGCATCGGCAGACAAGGAGGGTGTGCGGATTGTTCCGCACACCCTCTTTTTGTTTCACGTGAACAACGTGACGGATAGCTGACTTTTTTGAACGCCTTTTTGAACGCTTTTTTGAACGCCATCTGCAAAACCGCCCGCAACCGTCGTGGAAACTGCATTACAGTAGCAACCATGAGTGATATGCGTGATGTGGTGATTATCGGTTCCGGCCCGGCTGGCTATACTGCCGCGATCTATCTTGGCCGCGCCGGCTTCGAGCCGCTGGTCGTCGCCGGGCGCGCTGACGCCCGGCGGCCAGTTGGTCAACACCACCGAAGTGGAGAATTTCCCAGGCTTTCCCGATGGCATCATGGGTCCGGATCTGATGGACAATATGCGCAAGCAGGCGGAACGGTTCGGCACGCATATCGTTTGGGACGATGTTGTTTCGGTTGCTTCGAATGCCGATTCCGGCATCAAAACCGTCACCCTTGACGGCGGCGACGTGTACGACGCACGCGCGCTGGTCATCGCAACAGGCTCAAACTATCGTAAGCTGGGCGTGCCAGGCGAGACGGAATACGCAGGCAAAGGTGTCTCCTACTGCGCCACCTGCGATGGTTTCTTCTTCCGCAACAAGCCGATTGTGGTGGTCGGCGGCGGCGACAGCGCTTTCGAAGAAGCTGATTTCCTGTCCCGTTTCGGCTCGTCCGTCACCCTTATTCATAGGCGTTCCACGTTCCGTGCTTCCCGCATCATGGTGGAGCGTGCGCAACGCAATCCGAAAATCGATTTCATGCTTGACGCTGTGGTGCAGGAGATTCGCGGCGACGAGAACGGCGTACAGGAGGTGGAGGTGCGCAACACCGCCACCAAAAAGACCTCTGTAATCCCCGCTAACGGCGTTTTCATGGCGATTGGGCACACTCCTGCCACTGCTTTTCTTAACGGGCTTGTAGACGTCGATTCCGCCGGTTATATCACGGTCGATGGCGCCAGCACGCGTACCAGCGAACCCGGCGTTTTCGCCGCGGGAGACTGCGTGGATAGCGTCTATCGGCAGGCCATCAGCGCGGCGGGCATGGGGTGTCGCGCCGCGCTGGACGCGCAGGCTTATCTCGATTCGCTCAAGTAAGGCTCAAATCGTTCAAATCATTATCGCTCGCAGAGCTCGATTGGCTCGGTTCGTTCAGCTCTGCTGCTGCATAAGCAGGTCGACGATGCGTTTCATATCGTCTTCCGATTTGAACACGATTTCGATTCGCCCGTGCTTCTTCGATCCCTTGATGGAGACCTTGGTGCCGAAACGCTGCTCCAGACCAACCTGAACGGGGGTACCAGCCCACGGATTGAGCTTGCTGGCCTTCGGCTTCTTGGGCTGGTCGCTTTCGGCGGCCTTCATCGACACGATTTCCTCGGTGCTGCGTACGGACAGTCCCTCGGCGATGATGCGCGTGGCCAGCTGTTCCATATCCGCTTCCGTCGCAGTCCCAGCAGCGCACGCGCGTGGCCCGCGGACAGCAGTCCGGATGCGACCTTCTTTTGCACGGCGGCCGGCAGGTTGAGCAATCGCAAGGTGTTGGCGATTTGCGGACGGGATTTTGACACCGACTTGGACAGTTGGGCCTGCGTCAGGCCGAAATCGTCGATCATCTGCTGGTAGGCAGCCGCCTCTTCCAGTGGATTCAGCGCGACGCGATGCAGGTTTTCCAGCAGTGCGTCACGTAGCATGTCGTCATCGGCGGTGGTTTTGACGATGGCGGAATCGTTTTCAGGCCGGCGATCTGCGATGCGCGCCAACGACGTTCGCCCATGATGAGCTCGTACATGCTATCCATGCGCCCGTCGAACATGTTGTGCGGTTCGGCCGGTTTGGCTGCGGCTTCTGCGGGCGGCTTCGATTTGCGATTGCGGACGCTTGCGTACGACGATTGGCTGCAGTACGCCGACTTCCTTGATGGATTCGGCTAGCTCGCGCAGGTCGTCTTCATCGAAAATGGTACGTGGCTGATGCAGATTGGGACCGACGTCGCTCAAACGCAGTTCAACCAGATATCCACCCTGCACGGGAAGCAGTTCCGGTTCGTCCTTCTTATGTTCGGTCGGCGTGGTTTCACGTGAAACACTCCCCTGCTGCTCGCCCTGTTCGGAAGCTGGCTGAGCGGTGGAGCCGAAGAACATGTCCGCGGGATGCGCGCTTTCGTTCAACGAAATCGACGGCATGCTGGCACGACGATGCTGGTTTTTCTTGGTTGTTTCACGTGAAACAGCATGCTTCATCCCCTGCACGGCGTTCACCGATGCCTGTGCGGTAGCGGACGCGCTCTTGGACTCCACATGCCCATCAGTCTTGGAAGCCTTGACTTCCTTGGCGGCAGCGGCAGGCGCCGCATGCTCCTGATGCTGCGGCTCCCCCGGAAGAGAAGGAAACAGTGCGCCAAGACCTTTACCCAAACGCGACTTAGTTGCCATGATCAGTTCTCATTCCTTCTTGCATCGATTGCCTGCAGCACCGTATCGGAACGACGCGAAAGTTCCAGCGCGGCTTCGCAGTACGCGATCGCACCCATGCCCTTGGGGTCGTATGCGATCACGCTTTGGTTGAAGCTTGGCGCTTCGGAAATCTTCACCGTGCGCGGAATGGTGGTGTCGAGCACGATTGTCGGATAGTGCTTCTTCACTTCCCCATGCACTTCGCGGCTCAGCAGCGTGCGCTTGTCGTACATGGTGATGAGCATCGTGGAGACCAGCAGCGACGGATTGTAATGTTCCTGCACCAGTCCGATGGTGTTGATGAGCTGGCCCAAACCTTCCAAGGCGTAATACTCGGCCTGAATCGGAATCAGCATTTCGTGCACGGCGCACATGGCGTTGATCACCAGCAGACCCAGGCTCGGCGGGCAGTCGATGATCACGTAATCGTAATGCTCTTCGCTGGTGGCGAGGAACTCGTCCACCGCGTTCTTCAGCAGCGAGTTGCGGTCCGCCATGTCGGCGACCTCAAGTTCGGCGCCACTCAAATCGATGGATGCGGGGACCACGTCGAGGTTGTCGAAATCAGGCACGTGCACTTGACTTCCGCGATGCGCTTGCGTCCTTCGATGACGTCATACACCGAAGGCTGACCGGAGGCGTGCGGGGCACCCAATGCCGTGGAGGCGTTGCCCTGCGGATCCATATCAATAAGCAGGACCTTGCATCCGAAACGGGCCAAGGCCGCGGACAGGTTCACCGCGGATGTGGTTTTGCCGACGCCACCTTTCTGGTTGGCGACTGCGATCAGGCGTGTTTCGGCCGGCTTCGGGCAGACCGCATGCTCCAATGCCTTGTATCGCGTCGATTCATCAGCGATTTGCGCGCCTACGGGGGATGTCGAGCCTTCGAAGATTCGCTTGATGGTTTCCGTGGCGGATTCCATCGACGTCAAATTGTCTGGTTCTTCAGGTCCAGTCATGAACTAGCCTTCCTATACATATTCAACAATCAAGTTTCATCATTTGGGTGGACAGATTTTCACCTGTTCACGGCCATGTGCACCATTGTGAACAACGGTGGATAGTTGGTGGATAACTCATCCGACCACCCAAAAGTATCCACAGAACAATCGTTGCAATTCCAAGCTTCTTCAAGATGCTTCGTAACACATTTCCGCGATTGTGGATACTGTGGATAACTCACGCGATTTTGTGGATAACTTATCGCTTGTCCACCATCAGCACATGCGTCGGTTCCAGACCCGGACCGACCTCGGCCTCCACCACGCGGGGATGGAAACCGCCGTTTTTGGAGATCTCTTTGGTGGCCTTGACGATTTCCTCCTGCGCGGATCGTCCTTTCAGGCAACCAGCCGTCCGCCTTTGTCCAGCAACGGCAGCGTCCATCCGGATAGTTTGGCCATCGGCGCGACCGCACGGCAGGTCACCACGCAAACGGATGCTTGACCGGGATGGGATTTCCGTCGAGATCGACGGCATCCTCTCCCCTGCCCTTCCGGCCACCGTTCGAACCGCGGACGGCTTCGATTACGGCGTTGGCTCGGGAGCGCACTATCGAGACATTGTCCAATCCCATTTCGTCAACGCACTCATGAAGCCATTCGATACGGCGTTCCATCGGTTCCACCAAGGTGAACTGGTGGTCCGGCAGGCAGGCGGCCGCCACGATACCGGGGAATCCTCCGCCACTGCCGATATCCGCCACCGTCTTGAATTGCCTCTTGGCCGTTGCTTCACGGATGAACGGTACGATGGCCGCGGAGTTCAGAATATGCCGTTCCCAAATAATACCGACATCGCGTGGCCCTATCAGCCCGCGCGGCTCTCCTTCCGCAGCAAGTTTCACGTGAAACACCTTCAACTTGCCCAATGCATCGCCAAGCACTTCCTCAAGATCGGCGACCCATCCAATTCGTCATTCACATCACTCATGCACACCATCCTAATCTACAGGCATCAAAAAAGCGCCGCGAGAAACTCGCGACGCTTCATGTTTCACGTGAAACTATTTCAGGCTTCGTCAATCTCGTCGGCGTCATCGACTGCGGAAGCCTTGACGTACACCGTGACGTAACGATGCGGTTCTTCGCCATGGGACCGAGACTTCATGCCTTCCTCGCGCACCACATCATGGATGATCTTGCGTTCGAAGGAGTTCATCGGCTTCAGGTCCACCGGCTCGCCAGTCTCGCGCGCCTCGTCGATGGCATCCAGCGCAAGGTCGTGCAGGCGCTGGCGCTTGCGCTTCAGATAGCCGTCCACGTCCACGATGAGGTGGGACCGCTCGCCGGTCTTCTGTTGTACGGCGAGTCGGGTGAGCTGCTGCAGGGCGTCCACGACTTCGCCGTTGCGTCCGATCAGATGTTTGATGTCGGTGTCGTCGTCGGCAACGATCTGCACGGTTGGACGGTTGTTGCGCACGCCCATTTCGATATCGCCCTCGTAGTCGACGATGTCAAGCAATCCTTCAAGGTAATCGGCAGCGATGTCAGCTTCGTCATTGAGCTGATCGATGGTTTTCTCAGCATCCTGCGCCATGGTGTTTTACTCCTTTGAGCGGGGTTCGTATTATTTCAAGTCTACTGAAAGTCTACTGATTGGGTTGTATCATATGGGCGATTCGCCCGATACAAAAGCGGTGTGTCCTGCGTTCACGTGAACACAGA
>ENA-OQIO01000786-OQIO01000786.1-human-gut-metagenome-genome-assembly--contig:-NODE-786-length-16345-cov-2.419780_pt1 | contig 16345 bp, 19 predicted proteins | sample MGYA00242573_ERZ504737 | MGnify/ENA primary metagenome ERZ504737 (study PRJEB26092, sample SAMD00036203) | human gut metagenome | host: Homo sapiens | study: EMG produced TPA metagenomics assembly of...
AAAAAATAAAAAGTACATCCCTTTCTACTATTTATAGTGAAAAATATCAAACTCGTATACATAATCAAATTAATAAACAAAAGAAATTAAATAATTATACTTTCAACATCCTTTATTAATAAGGAATCCATATGGAACAAATACAACAGCTGTTTATATGTATTTTAAAACCACAGAAGAATTACAAGCAAGTTACACAATTCATTGTAATAATTACGCTGATTTTTCACAAACTTTGAATTCTAATACATTAAGCGGTTATACAACAGAACATGAATATTTCTTAATTGGAGCAATTCCTAATCAAACAAATACAATTACAGTTACTCTAACAAATAAACAAGGTAAAGTTGTTGATACCTTATCATGGTCATATAATGTCCCTTCATTACAAGGCGGTGATCAATATCTTACAGTAGAATGTGATGATTCAAATACATCATCCTTATCTAACGGTCTTTATACTGTTCTTGGAAACGATGTTACTGAAGATAGTGAAGAACAATCTTATATGAGACTTTATGATAATTACGGCATCATTCGTAGTGAAATTCCTATCGTTTCTTATAGAAGTCACCGTATTCTTTTTGAAAACAACACCATGTACTTTAGTATTTCTAGTACAAAAATAGTTGGTATGGAACAAACTGGTTATGTTTCTAAAATTTATGATACAGGTAATTATAAATTACATCATGATTACATCTTTGATAGCAACAATAATATTCTTGTTCTTGCAAGTGAAAAAGAGGCAAAAACAAGTGAAGATAAAATTATTATGATTGAAAAAGATTCTGGTAACATAACAGAACTTGTAGATCTTATTGATTTATTACCTGATTATTATTCAACAACTTCATTACCTGATAGTGCAGAAGATCTTGATTGGATGCATATTAATTCACTGGCTCTTATTGATAAAACAAGTTTAATTATTAGTTCAAGAGAAACATCCACAATTATTAAATTAGATAATATCTATTCAAATCCAATAATTGATTACATGATTGGTTCTGATAACTTTTGGCAAGAGAGCGGTTATGATTCACTACTTTTAAATAAAACAAGTGATTTTTCAATGCAAGCTGGTCAATATTGTGTCACTTATGTAGAAGATAATTCCCTACCTCAAGGTCAATATTATCTCTATCTTTATAATAATAACTAACCTAGCTGTAAGTACAACACGACCTGATTATGATTGGAAAAGTGATTCAAATTACTCAAATGCTTACTACAACTTAAAGAAAGGAACATCTTATTACTATAAATATTTAGTTAATGAAAATGATCGTACAGTTGAACTTGTAAGTAGTATTCCTGTTGCTTATTCAGGATATGTAAGTAGTGTACAAGAATTAGATGGAAATGTGATTATTGATAGTGGTATCGCAATGTCTTGGAGCGAATACAATCAGGATGGAACTTTATTAAAAACATTTAAAACAACAGGTGGTAAATTCGTTTACCGTGTCTTTAAATACGATTATCTAGATTATTGGTTTCAATAATTAAAAAGGTGTAGTTTGTGCTACGCCTTTTATATTCCATTTTTATAAAGAATATATTGTACAAGATTTAAAAAGAATACTTGTAACTCATTCATGCTTTTATCAAAGCTTTCTTGATTTATATTGTAGTTAAAATAAAGATGATTATCTTTAGGAGCAACTCCTATAAACCCAATTTTAGGTTTTATTTTCACATCTAAATAGTTAGCATTTTGATAAAAAACAGATCTATTTGTACAAAAATCATCATATGTTTCATGTAAACTTACAATAATAACCAAATCATCTTCTTTCAAGTGAAACTGATCAATAATTTCTTCTTCACTTCCAAGATAAACCGGTATCTCACAAGGATATCCTAAATATGTCAACGCTTTTTGACATAGTAACAATGCAAACCTATTTCCATCGCCTAATATAACAATTCTTTTACATACCATGATTTTTTTAAAAATTTGTGTTTGTATGTGAGGAAAATTATTTTTAATAACCTTTTTCATCTTTTCATATCTACTTCCGCATGCATATATTCTTCGTACATAACATTTTTAAAATAAGAAAACTTATTAATATTAATATTTTTTAAATATCTGACCATCGAAGTCTTAGACAAACCCACTTCTTCTATAAATCTATTTAATGTATAATCCTTAATATTACCTTTTAATTCCATTATTTTTTTACTAATTAAATATTCCACACTCTCTTTTGAACTACTATTTTGTATCATCATTATTTTTCCTATAATCATATTTTCATTCCTTTATATATAATTCATAGTATCTCGTTTTAATTAAATCAAATAGAAATAAAAAAACATAATGCATTTCATAATAATCATTATCCGTATCCATAGAAAAGCTGAAATCAATATATTCACTATTTATTTGAGATTTACTAAAAAGTATCTTTGTATTCTTTGCATCTAAAACAACTTCTTGAAATTTTGCATCACAACAGCCTAATAATCTTCCTGTTGCTGTAAAGAGACCAATAAGATCATTATTTTTTGGTACTAAAATTTTTCCATTATTTACTGAACTTAACAAAACCGTTTTATCAAACATTTTCATGTCTACTTGAAAATCAAATAATAAATTTAAAAGTGTTGGTGACCCATAAACAATAAATCGATCATGTTTATTTATTTCATAACATATGCCATCTATGTCATTCATATCGATTGGAGATTTTCTTAATTGATTTATTACTGATAGTATTTTATCTTTTTCAAATTTATCATATCTTTCTCTTATTTGTTTTATTCTTACTATTTTTTCAAAAATAATTTCATCTTTAAAAGCTGTAAAGTTTTTATAGCCTATTTGATTTAAATATGCTTTAAACTTTGGTTTAGATACATTTAAAATAGATAACATTTTTTCTAATGTATATGTTGGTATCTTATTATAATGTTCAAATATAATTTTGGATATATATGTATCAATATTATCAAACCCTATATTATTAGCTGCTTTCAAGACATATTCTATTTTTAAATTTGTTTTACCCATAAATAGATCTCCTTGTATAGTCATACATATCTTAATATATCACAAAAATTAATATAAATAACACACTTAAAAAACATTTATTGATAACATTAACACTTTGTAAATAACGCATTTAAAAAACATAAAGAAAAAGTTCAATTTTATTTTATTAAAAAATTGACTTTTATACTAATTATTTTACGCCTTAATATTATCTAGCAGTTTTTTTTAATAGTTGTATAAGCTCCTGCTGCAAGTAACATCATGATAGCATATGAGCTTATAACTGCGTTATCTCCTGTCTTAACACTTTGAGATTTTTTATCAGCTGTTGGTTGTGATGGAGTTTGTGTACCATCTTTTTTGTCATCAGTTTTTGCAGATGTATCTGCTACATTGTAATTAGCAGCCCATTTCCAAATACTTGTTCCATCAGCAGATTCTGGATTATTATTTAGTGTATAAATCCATGACCAATGATTACTAAATTCTACTAGTGTTTTTACACCATCTTGATCAAAATCTTCTCCGAATTGTAACTTACCTGCTTCAGTTATATCGTATAAAGAAATTTTATATTTACCATCTTTTGTTTCAGTTGTAGTGAAATCAGAATCTAATTCTTGTTCATGTCTAGATTCTACAACTTCTTGTCCATCAGTTAATGCTTTAAACATACGTTTTGAACAATCTTCTGTATTAACTGTTCCATCTGTAGCCCCTTGTACTAACCAAATAGCTGTTGGAGAATTTTTTAATGAAGCTAATTCTTCATCTGTTGGTGTTTCTCCACCACGTTTAGTAGCAACATCTAAAGCTGGACAATTGATCATTGCAGCTTTGAATAAATTAGGATATTTAATTAACATACGAGTTGTCATATATCCACCAGCAGAACATCCTGAAACATATACTTTTTTAGGATTGATTCCTTTTTTAGCAACAACTTCTTGGATTTCATTATATGCTTTTTCTAATAAGCCATCTTTTTGTGCATAATACCATGTGTCTGGTGCTTGGAAAGCCATAACATGAGCATTTCCAAAAATATCTTGAGCTTCATCTGTTGCCCATGCAACTGTTCCTCTATTAGCTAATAATTGAGCAACATTATTTTGAGAACCATTGTAATCTCCTTCACCATTTCCATGGAACCATACGATTAATGAATCTGCATTCCCAGCATCATAATATTGATAATTAATACCATTTTCCACTTTCACAGATGTAAATTTAACAGCTTCTTCATCTACAACTGTATTAGTACATGAATAAACAAAAGTATCTTCTCCTAAATCAGTTCCATCCATTGCACTTACTTTAACAGGTGTATTTTGAGTAACTGTATAATTAATGTCTGAAGGAATATTTCTAGCTCCAGTAGATAAATATGATAATGTTCCAGCAGCACCATCATTTTCATCAAAATAAATTTCAACTTTTGTTCCTTTTTCTTCTACACGAACAATAGTTCTATCTTGATCATAATCCCCATAAGCTTTCTCATCAGCTGGTCTTTTACCTTCTGTAGTTGTTTTGGCATGAACAGTATATGTATCTTTATCTACTCCTGATACTTTAACATTTCCATAATCTAATACCATTTTATAAATTGCTTGCCCATTATCTTCGATACGTCCATAAAGTTGAGCAGCAACTGTAGTAGCAGCCGAAACTGGTACCATACATAACGTTGCTAGTAATGTAAACACAGCAACAAACATCGCAAATGCTTTTTTCATTATTTTCATTTTTCTTTCCTCCCTTTCGCAAATACAATGGTACCACTTTCATTTCTTGTAAGCGATTACAGTTTTATCATCCTAATATTTCTTTAAAATACTCAATATCAAATATTATTCTTTAGTACTTTTTTATGGTACTTTTGTTATTCTTTTTTGTTATACTTGATTGCACTTTTAGTATTGTACTTTTATAATAATGTTAATTATTCTTTAAAGAAAAGAGTATCTTAAAACAGATTTAAATATTGATAAAGAACTCATTTTGTCAACTTATTAACAAAAATATTTAATTATAAATTACTCTTTTCTTTAAGAGGATTACAATATTATGAGGGGGGGACTTTTTTAATGAAAAAAACATTATATCTAATGAGACATGGTCAAACCTTGTTTAATTTGCAACATAAAATACAAGGTTGGTGTGATGCACCTCTTACACCTTTAGGAATTAAACAAGCACAAATGGCAAAAGAATACTTTACAAATATTACTCTTGATCACGCTTATGCTTCTACTTCTGAAAGAGCATCGGATACTTTAGAAATCATTACAGATATGCCTTATACAAGATTAAAAGGTTTAAAAGAATGGAATTTTGGCGCTTTTGAAGGAAAGGATGAATGTTTAAATCCTAAACTACCTTATGGGGATTTCTTTAAACAATTCGGTGGTGAAGGTGAACTTGAACTTAGAGAACGTATGAATAAAACGTTAACTGAAATCATGGGTAAGAATGATCATCAAGTTGTTTTAGCAGTTTCTCACGGTGCAGCTTGCGCCCAATTCTATCGTGCATGGGAAGAACATGCAAAAGTAAAGAAAACGGAAAGATTTTATAATTGTTGTATTCAAAAATATGAATATGAAAATGGCATCTTTACTCTTGTTGAAATTTTTAATCGTAATATTACAGAATAGGAGAAGAATATGGATTCGACAAAACGTAAATCATTTAATGCAAATGTTGATTTGATTCATGGACCAATCTTTAAATCACTCATCATCTTTGCATTACCACTATTTATATCAAATATCTTCCAACAACTTTATAATACTGTTGATACCATGATTGTTGGAAACTTTTTAGGAGACGCTTCTTTAGCAGCCATTGGATCATGTACTTCCATTTATGACTTGCTTGTAGGTTTTGCTTTAGGTATTGGAAATGGTTTAGCTATTGTTACTGCTAGAAGTTTTGGCTCTAAAGATGAAAAATTATTGAAGAAATCAGTTGCTAGTTCTTTAGTCATTGGAATCGTTGTTTCAATTGGACTAACACTTATTGGTTTAATTTTCTTACAACCACTTCTTCATTTATTAAATACACCAGCAAACATTATTGATGAGCTTATAGTTATATCTTCTTTATTGTTTTATTTATTATTGTTATGTTTGCATATAACTTATGTGCTGGATTAATGAGAGCTATTGGTAATAGCGTAATGCCTCTTGTTTTCTTAGTTGTTTCATCTGTTTTAAATATTATTTTAGATTTAGTTTTTATTACTCAATTAAATATGGGAGTTCAAGGAGCTGCAGTCGCAACTGTTATTTCTCAAGGAACTTCCGTTATTTTGTGTATCATTTATATGTTTAAAAAGACACCTTTATTACTTCCTAAAAAAGAACATTTTGAAGTTGATAAAGATCTTTATAAAGAATTATTAGGACAAGGTTTTTCAATGGGATTCATGAGCTGTATTGTTTCAGCTGGTTCTGTTATTTTACAATATGGTATTAATAATTTAGGTTATTTAATTATTGCTGGACATACGGCTGCAAGAAAACTTTACATGTTCTTTAATATGCCTTTTACAGCGATGGCTCTTGCTATTTCAACTTTTGTTTCTCAAAATAAAGGGGCTAATCAAAAAGATAGAATTAAAAAAGCACTTCGTTATGCTTATATCTATGACATTATTGGTGCAGCTATTGTAACTTGTATTATCTTATTATTTGGTTCTTCTTTAGTGAAATTAATATCTGGTTCAAGTAAAGAAGTTGTTTTACATAATGGGACACTTTATCTTACAATTGTTGGACCTTTCTATGCCGTGCTTGGAATATTGATGCAAACACGTTATGCACTTCAAGGAATTGGTCAAAAACTTCTTCCTTTAATTTCAAGTGTGATTGAATTCTTTGGAAAGATTATCTTTGTTATCTTCTTAATTCCACGTTTTCAATATATGGCTGTTATCTTCTGTGAACCGGTTATCTGGTGTGTAATGACAATTCAACTTGTCTATTCTTTCTATCATAATCCTTATATTAAAAATAATTAAAAAAATTGGACGGTGCCAAAGCATCGTCCTTTTATTATATTAAATTTCTTCTCCGTTAGATTCACAAACTTTTTTATACCAATAGAATGAATCTTTTTTACTTCTAGAGAAATCTCCAGTTCCATCATCATGTCTATCTACATAAATGAATCCATAACGTTTTGCATATTGTCCAGTACCTGCTGATACTAAATCAATTGGTCCCCAAGTAGTATATCCAATTAATGGTACACCATCTTCAATAGATTCTTTCATTGCATGGATATGTCCTTTGAAGTAATCAATACGATAATCATCATGAATTGATCCATCTTCTTCTACTGTATCAAATGCTCCAAAACCATTTTCAACGATCATCAATGGTGTATGTGGATAACGATCATGTAATAAGTTTAATGTATATCTTAATCCATCTGGATCGATTTGCCATCCCCAGTCAGATGCTTTTAAGTATGGGTTTTTAGCACCTTTTGACATATTACCTGCAGTAGTTTCAGCATTTTCATCAACAGTTACACAATTTGACATGTAATATGAGAATGTATAGAAATCAACTGTACCTTCTTTAATAATCTTCTTATCTTCTTCTGTAATATAAGAAGTATCAATATTATGTTCTTTAAAATATCTGAAGATAAATGATGGATATTCACCACGTACTTGAACATCTCCACAGAAGTTATTTTTAAAGTTATCTTCATCAAAAGCAGCTAAGATATCTTTAGGATTTGGTGTAAGTGGATATAAAGTTGTATGAGCAATCATATTACCAATCATGAAATCAGGATTGATTTTATGACCTTCAATAACAGTTTTAGCACTTGCTACAAATTCATTGTGTAATGCTTCAAACATAATTTGTTCATTTGATTTTAATTCATTTAATGGAATTCTATGATCTGCATTAACATCTTCTGGATCCATTAACCCAAGTCCATAAAGGTTACCAATTCCACCTTCACCCATACATGCAATATTGATTTCGTTGAATGTTAACCAATATTTAACTTTATCTTTATAACGTTTCATACATGTTGTAGCGTATTTCACAAACATATCGATGACTCTACGATCAGAGAAACCATTATATTTTGTAACAATGTTCCATGGAATTTCATAATGACATAAAGTAACTAATGGTTCCATACCGTGTTTATGACATTCATCAAATACTTTGTCATAGAAAGCTAAACCTGCTTCATTTGGTTCTTCATCATCGCCATTTGGGAAAATACGTCCCCAGTTAATTGATAATCTGAATACTTTCCATCCCATTTCAGCAAATAAAGCAATGTCTTCTTTATAATGATGATAGAAATCTACCGCTTCATGACTAGGATAAAAAGCTTCTGGATCTGTTTTTGGTAAGAATGTTCTTGGTGTATTAACATCTCCACCTAATAACATATCTGGTACCGATAAACCTTTACCATCTTCTAAATATGCACCTTCACATTGGTTGGCAGCTACTGCTCCACCCCATAAAAACCCTTTAGGAAATCCCATTTTCATTACCTCCTTGTTTCCATTTGATTTTTCTATAAACATTATAAAGGAAAATCATTTAAATTTCTTTCATAATATGAAAAACTATTCAACATTTTCCCACCAATGTTCTTGATAAGTTTCTATATGACTATAATCGACAATCTCCCCAATCTTTGGTGTCGCCACATTTAAGTTTTCTTTTTGTGATCTTGTGGTAATTTGTTTAATTGGATCATCCCAAGCATGATTACAAATACAAAAAGTACCCCAATGAACAGGAACTGTCCATTTAGCATGTAGGTCTTTCATTGCTTGAATACCATCTTTTGGTAACATATGAATGTTAGACCAGGACTTATCATATTGTCCATCTTCAATCATTAATAAATCAATGTCACCAAACTTTTCATAAACTTCCTTGAAATGATTTCCATAACCGGTATCTCCTGTAAAATAAGTTGTATATTTTTCATTTTTAAAAACATACCCACTCCATAATGTTTTATTGTTTTTCCAAGGAACACGTCCAGTAAAATGTCTTCCTGGTGTTGAAGTAATTGTGAGTCCGTCTATTTTTACTTCATCCCACCAATTCATGACATGTATTTTATTTTCATCAATTCCCCAACGAAGTAAATGTTTTTCTACTCCTAAAGGAACACAATAAACTTTTATTTTTTTATCAATTTGTTTAATTGTTTGATAATCCAAATGATCGTAATGATCATGAGATAGAGCTAAAACATCAATCATTGGCATGTTTTCTATATCAATAGGTAATTTAGAAAAACGCTTAGGTCCAATAAAAGGTACAGGAGATGCATAATCTGAAAACACAGGATCCATTAATACATTCTTCCCTTCTATTTGTAATAAAGAACTTGAATGACCAAACCATATCCATTTAAGTTCATCGTTCTTCGCTTTTTCTATTTTCTTTAACTGATGAACAGGTATTTCACCTTTAGGAACTGTTTCTTCATTTTTATATTCACTCTTTTGTCCCGTCATCAGTTGAATTTCAGGATTTCCATGAAATATTCCTTTTTTATATAAAGAGTTTCTTGCTTTATAATTCTTTTCATCTTCCTTATTAACATTTCCTCCTAAACTAGGCCAAAACTTAATAAACAACAAAGCAATAACTCCAATACATAAAATGACAATCCCTATTATTTTTAATACCTTCTTTATCATTTTTTACTCCATATAAAGTGTAACAGTTACACTTCCTTTCCCTATCGCTTCTTTTAAATGTGTTGTATCTTTAATATGACCTAATTTTGTAAAATCCCATGTATTTTGATTATAATAAAGACATTAATTTATTACCTAAATATAAAATAATATCTCCCTCTTTTGTAGTTATTGTCTCATCATTACGAGGTAATGATGTGCCTAAATCTCCTACTTTTTCAAAGTTTCCATAATCATCTAAAGAAAGTACTCTTTTTTCTTTAGAAACATATTCTTTAAATGCTTTTGCACTTGTATTGTTTTCTAACTCTATTTCAAATGTATAACCATTAACTTCTAATTTCATTATTTCTCTTCCCCATTCTTTTTCTATACTTTTTTGATGAATTGGTTTATTTGCAAAAAGAAATAAACCTGCAATTATAACGAATACTAAAATAATCCTTTTCATTATTGTATCGCTCTTCCCATTTCATAAGCTTTCTTTAAGGCAGGATGATCTTTAATACTATTAGGAATATCAACACCACCTGCAAATACACTTCCTACAAAGTGGGCTTTAGGATAACAATTAACCCATCCTTTCAAACCATTGATAGCACGTTTATCTACCCCTTCTTCATTTTCAGCAGCTGTTGAGAGTAAATAAACATCTCTAAATTGATAATTAGATGTATAAAGAGAATTAGCTCGATCAATCATGACTTTCATTTGTCCTGACATTTCATAATAATAAATCGCGTTGCCCATACAATAACATCTGCTTGTTTGATGTGTTCAGTAATGCTATTGGCATCATCTTTGATGACACATTCACCTAATTTTAAACAAGCAAGACATCCTTTACAAAAGGCAATATTTTTATCTTTTTAAACTTATTTCTTCAACACTATTTCCACTTTCTTTTGCTCCTTGAATAAAAGCATCTGCTAGTTGATCAGAATTACTATTTAATCTTAAACTTGTTTTAATAACACATATTTTTTTAGCCATCTTCTTTTCCTCCAGTTGAATATTATTATATTCTATGATAAATTAATAGTAATACCTAAACTTAACTTTAGGTCAAGAGGAGGAACTAAAAATGTATTCTATTGGTGAAATATCAAAAATGTTTGACTTACCTATTTCTACATTACGTTACTATGATAAAGAAGGTTTATTTCCTCATTTAAAAAGAGTAAATGGGGTAAGAAAATTTAGTGAAAATGAAATAGAACCTTACGTGTAATTGATTGTTTAAAAAGATCTGGTTTAGAAATCAAAGATATTAAAGAATATATGAACCTATGTTCTTTAGGAAATTCTACTTTAAAACAAAGAAAAGAAATCTTTGTTAAACAAAAAGAAGAAGTATTACAAGAAATGGAAAAACTTCAAAAAGTACTTTCAATGCTTAATTATAAATGTTGGTATTATGATCAAGCCATTGAAAAAGAAGATGAAGGTTATGTTCAAGCTCTTTCTTTTGAACAACTTCCACCACAAATTCAACAATACTATCAACATAGTCATGAGGATTGTTAGAGATGAAAAAGAAAATATTAATGACACTATCCATCATTTTAATTCTTTGTATGGGTGGTTTTGGCATTTATGTCAATGATTATTATCACGCACAAAACGATGCCCTAGAAATTTTAAATCATAAAAATGTGGAAAAAGTAAATTCAAATCTTATTACACTAACTCCTGAAAAGAAAAGTGATGTAGGTATTATCTTTTATCCTGGAGCCAAAGTAGAAAATACAGCCTATTTGCCTTTATTAAAACATTTAACAAACAAAGGCTATAACTGTTTTTTATTAAAGATGCCTTTTAACATGGCTATCTTTAATAAAAATGCAGCTAATAAAATTATTAATCAATATCCAAATATAAAACATTGGTACATATGTGGTCATTCAATGGGTGGAGCCATGGCTTCTTCCTATGTTTCTAAAAATAAAGATAAAGTAGATGGTTTAATTCTATTGGGTTCTTATATTTATGGGGATGTTTTAGATAAAGATGCACTTACTATTTATGGTTCTTTAAATACAAGTGTTAAAAAAGAAAATTGATTATAAAAGAAATATCGTTGTCATCAAAGGTGGAAATCATGCAAACTTTGGTAACTACGGTCATCAAAAAGGTGATGCTAAAGCAACTATTTCACGTAAAGAGCAACAAAACCAAACTGTAAAAGCTATCAATAATTTCATTGAAAAACGGCTGAATTAATTTTCAGTCGTTTTTACATAATCATTTAAATGAATACCATTCTTCAAAGCATCAATGACATGATCCTTATCGATCACATTTTCTACCTTTTCATCTAAAATCATTCCAATAAAACGTGCATCATCATCAATAGTAAAAGGCCAATAGAAGTAGAAGTGATTTCCATCTTTAAATTCAAAACGATAATCAAGAACATACCAATCTCTCGCAATCGGTGTTCCATAATTTTCATAACGATGTTTTAAAAGAAGTTCTACACTTTGAATATCTTCATATTTATATTCCTTTATAAATTTATCTTCTTTACCCAATAAAACAGAATAAAAATATTTTACATTATCTATATAACCTTTAAATTGATAATAACGAATACGATCATTTAAAAACTCTACCGATTGATTTCTTGTTTGATCAAGTGGTAATCTTAACCATAATTGTGAAAACTGGAAATCAGCAGCAATAAAACCAGTTGTAATTAATAATGAAATAAAAATCACAAATATTATTTTTTGTACAGTTGTTGTAGATGGTGCACTAATGAATAGTACAATTAATAATGTTGGTATAAATTTATATAAGAATTTTTTAATAGCAAGTTTCTTTGTAAGTCTTCTTCCAAGAGATACAATATCTGTTGTTTTTTGATAACCTAATTTATAATTCTTCACTTCTCTTTGGATTTGTTGTAAAGCTGGTAACATTGGTAGATCTTTTCTTACATACATTTCTATATTTTCTTGAACTTCTTCTAAGCTTTTAATTTGTTTTTCTAAATGAATCTGATTGATTTCTAAACATTCTTTAAAATCAAGTTCATTATTTAAGATGGCTTTTACATCATCAATCGAAATATTTAAGTTACGTAAGAATTTTACCATGATGAGTTTTTGTAAATCATCTTGGCTATAACTACGATAACCATTATCATCTCTTTGTGGTGTAACGATTCCTTCTTTTTCATAATAGAAGATTGTATGTTTTGAAATTCCTAATTCCTTTTCTAATTCGTGTGTTTTCATATATAACACCCCTTCCTTAACTTCATCTAACACTATAGAGTAACTTTATAGTCAAGGTTTTTTATCAAAATAATACCTTTTTTATAAAAAGACTGAATTATTCTTCAGTCCCTCTTACATAGTCATTCAAATGGATACCATTTTTTAAAGCATCAATGACATGATCTTTATCAATAATATTTTCTACCTTTTCATCTAAGATGGTTCCAATAAAACGAGAATCATCATCCAATGTAATCGGCCAATAAAAATAGAAATGATTTCCATCTTTAAATTCAAAACGATAATCAAGAACATACCAATCTTTCGCAATTGGTGTTCCATAACTTTCATAACGATGATTTAAAATCAATTCAACACTTTGAATATCTTCATACTTATAAGATTGCATATATTTTTCTGCTTTATTAAATAAAACACCGTAGTAATATTTCAAATTATTAAGATATCCATGAAATTGATAATAACGAATCCCATCACTTAAAAATTCTACCGATTGATTCATTGTTTGATCTAATGGCATTTTTAACCATATTTGTGAAAATTGAAATTCTGTCGCAACAAAGATATTTATAAAAAGAATCATTAATAAAATAAAGATAATGATTAAAGCTGTTGTCTTTTCAAGGTTTTCATCAAAAAAGGAAGCTGCACAAATCCACATAATAAACGATGGGGTGATTGCGGCAGGAATCTTATATAAGAATTTTCTTAATGCAAGTTTCTTTGTAAGTCTTCTTCCAAGAGATACGGTATCCGTTGTTTTTTGATAACCTAATTTATAATTCTTAGCTTCTCTTTGGATTTGTTGTAATGCAGGTAACATTGGTAGATCTTTTCTTACATACATTTCTATATTTTCTTGAACTTCTTCTAAGCTTTTAATTTGTTTTTTCTAAATGAATTTGATTGATTTCTAAACATTCTTTAAAATCAAGTTCATTATTTAAGATGGCTTTTACATCATCAATAGAAATATTTAAATTACGTAGAAATTTTACCATGATGAGTTTTTGTAAATCATCTCGGTTATAACTACGATAACCATTGGCATCTCTTTGTGGTGTAACGATTCCTTCTTTTTCATAATAGAAGATTGTATGTTTTGAAATCCCTAATTCCTTTTCTAATTCGTGTGTTTTCATAAATAACACCCCTTCCTTAACTTCATCTAACACTATAGAGTGGCTTTATAGTCAAGGCCTTTTATCAAATTTTGAATGAATTGTAAGAAATCCCGGTTGATATTTATTTTCTTGAACATAAATCCAATGATTTTTTAAATAACCATTAATAACTTCTAAAATCTTATCTGTAGGATAACTTTTTCCTTCTTGTCTTACTTCTAAACCACAACATGTACATCCACCAACACCATGAATTGAATATTCTATATTATTTTCTTTAAGTAACTGATTGATTTCTAGAATCATTTTAAAATTAACAACATTATTCATAGTCATCTCTCCTTTACTTTATTATAAACAAAAAGGAAGAACGAATCTTCCTTTATAAACACATTTTATAAATATTCAAACAATCTTCTTGACTTAATGATCGATAAGCTCTAGATAATGCGTCTTGACCATAACAGGCTTTTACTTTCAACTCATCAAATTTTTCATCATTAATTCCTACTTCACTTAATGATGTAGGTAAATGAAGTTCATCTTTAATAAAGCTTTGTAAAGCAACAATACCTGCTTTTGCATTAGCCATGTCATCACCTTGATCTTGAATACCCATCACATTTAAACCAAAACGAGCAAAATCTTCAACAACAGTTTCATCTTTGTTTAATAAATAAGTCATCCATTTAGGAGTAATGATTGCAAGTGCTAAACCATGTGTCATATCATACATTGATGAGAATTGTTCAAGAGCATGAAGTTGAGCTTGTGTTTTATAACCTGATGTACAAAAACTATTTAATGCCCATGAAGCAGCCCATAACATTGTTGCTCTCGCTGAATAGTTTTCTGGTTCTTCAACAGCAATTGGTAATTGTTGGCGAACTGTTCTTAATAATGTTTCTACAACATTGAATTGTAATGGGTATTTATCGCTATTAATAAAATAGTTCATATCAAATAAGTGAGCCATAATATCAAATCCCCCACATGCTGTTTGTTTAGCTGAAACACTAAATGTATTTGTTGGATCAAGGAAAGCTGCTTTAGGTCTTAAGATATCTCCATTGATTCCACTTTTAACACCTTTTTCTACATTAGCAATCACACATGATTTATCCATTTCACTTCCAGTAGAAGCAATTGTAGGCATAGCAAGGACAGGTAAAGCATCATGCCAAGCTACTTTCTTTTCTAATAAATCCCAAATATTATCAGTATCAGCAAGAGTTAAAGCAGCAATCGCTTTAGAAGCATCAATAGTTGATCCTCCTCCAATTCCTAAAACGGCTGTAATATTGTTTTCTTTACAGATTTTTGCTCCTTTATTAACTGTTGTATGTCTTGGATTTGGTTCCACACCTGCAAGTTCATAAACTTCAATATTATTTTCTTTTAATTCTTTCATGACTTTATCATAAAGTCCTATTTTTTTAATAGAACCTCCTCCATAAACAACAAGTACACTTTTACCATATTTTAATACTTCTTCATGTAAATGACCTAATTGGTCTTTACCAAAATAAACTTTTGTTGTGTTTTGAAATTGAAAATCGTTCATTTTATTTTCCTCCTTCTGGTTTTAAAGGCCCATAGTAATAAGAAGATGTTGCGCCACCATCCATTAAGAAAGTAGATCCAGTAATAAATGCTCCTTTATCACTCATTAATAATTCAGCTACATTTGCAACTTCATCCGCAGTTCCTGGTCTACCTGCTGGACATTTAGCAAACATGTTTTTATAAAAATCACCACGTGGACCATTGAATTCATCAATGGCAAGAGGTGTAACAATAATACCTGGGGCAATAGCGTTGATTCTTGCACCACGTTGTCCCCATTTAACAGATTCAGCCATCACACGTTTTTCATTACATCGTTTTGCTAATTGATAAGCATGCAATGTATCTTGAATATTTTCTGATTGTAAGATTTCCAAGTCTAATAATTCTTCAGTTGGTGTACATGCAAGTTGTTCATCTTCTAAAGCTGTAAGTTGTTCCATACGCCAACCTGATTGACTTGAAATTGTTACACCAATGCCACCTTCTGTAATTACTTTTCCTACTTCTTCTAATAAAACAGCTGTTCCATAAAGATCCACTTTTAAAATAGCCTCAATTGGTGCTTGGGAAGGTGAAACCCCAGCGCCATTGACAAGCATTTTAATAGGTCCATAATTTTTAGCCATATCAATCATTTTTAAAAATATCTTGTCTACTTCGATAAATCCATTTCTATAACTTCCAACAT
>ENA-OQIO01000788-OQIO01000788.1-human-gut-metagenome-genome-assembly--contig:-NODE-788-length-16334-cov-1.364102_pt1 | contig 16334 bp, 24 predicted proteins | sample MGYA00242573_ERZ504737 | MGnify/ENA primary metagenome ERZ504737 (study PRJEB26092, sample SAMD00036203) | human gut metagenome | host: Homo sapiens | study: EMG produced TPA metagenomics assembly of...
CTGGTGCATCAAGGTATGTCCTGCTTGTGCCAAGAAGATACGGAGGGAGAAATCAAACGAGAGCAAACGCAGGAGCAGAGAACAGAAAGGATAGCATGTATGAACTGTCCGCAAAAAATGACCGACTGACCTTGAACAAAGGCATGGACGTATTGAACGGCAGGGCAACATGTTCCCAGAGGTGGAGGTTTACCGCTATGTGACCGAGCAGACTTTTGATGCCTACCTCTATCAGTTGGTGGAGAGCAAGCAGAAATTTATCAGCCAGATAATGACGAGCAAAAGCCCTGTACGCTCTGTCGAAGATGTGGACGAGGTTGCCCTGTCCCTTGCGGAGGTTAAAATGCTTGCCACCGGCGATGCCCGTTTTAAGGAAAAGATGGATTTGGATATACAGGTATCAAAGCTCCGAGTGTTAAAGCAGAGTTATCTTTCCGAGCATTACGACCTTGAGGACAGGGTGCTGAAATACTATCCCCAGACCATTAAAGAGTATGAGGAACGCATTGCAGGCTATGAAAACGATGCAGCTCTTGCCGAGCAGCACAAGCCGCAGGGTGAGGATAAGTTCTGCTCGATGACATTAAAAGGAGTGACCTACACCGAAAAGGCAGACGCAGGCGAGATGCTCCTTGCAATCTGCAAGGATTATCCGATGTCCGCACCTACCGAAATCGGTAGCTACCGAGGTTTCCGAATGGAGATTTATTATGATACAGTCAATGCCCATTACTGTATGAACCTCTGCGGAAAGGCAAAGCATAAGGTAGATTTAGGTGCTGATGCCCTCGGAAATCTGACCCGAATTGAAAACCGAGCTGTCAAAGCTCCCTGCCAGACTGGAAGCTGCCAAGACAAAAAAGGTGGAAACTATCGCACAGCTTGAAACCGCAAAGGAGGAAATCAAGAAGCCTTTTGCCTTTGAAGATGAGCTGAAAGAAAAAACAGAACGGCTGAACGCTCTTAACATTGAGCTGAATCTAAATGAAAAAGATACTTCCGTTATGGATACCGAGCCAGAGCAGACAGAAGAACAGCCCGAAAGAAAATGTGCAAGTCGGGAGAGATAATGCGGTTTGCATATTTGTATTGCTGATTTCTGGGAAGTATAATAGGTGTAGATTAGTAAATGTCGGAGGTGAAAGGTGTGCTTGATAATTTCAGATTTGAAACCTTTGTTGATGTGCATAGCAACATCTTTGCTGAATATCTAAGCTCCGTTATCGCAAAGCTGCCCAAAGAAAATCCAGAATACCGTTCCACAGAGGAAGGATAGAGGAACTCTACAAGGAGTATCCCAAAGTGATGGCAGTTTTGGATACGGAAAAGCCGAGTGATTTATCCGAGCAGGAGTGTAAGGCTTTGATAGAAGTTTTGGAGCTTCGGAACAAACTCAGCGATATGCAGCAGGAAGCAATCTGTTTCAGAGGGTGCTATGACAGCATTGGGTATCTCAAAAAGGCAGGAATTTTATAACCGAGAATGGGCAGCATTGGCGTTGAGCTGATGCCGCTTTTACATAGCCGCAGAGGTGGAAAAATTCATAAAAATGTGGTATGATTTTTAAATCAGTAAGGAGGTGACAGTTTATGAGTGTTATCTTTGGAATAAAAGAAAATAACCGTATAATTATTGCAGGCGATAAGCGAGGGTCAAGTATTGACGGGAAAACTTTGTCAGATGATTTAGACAAAGTCCTTATGATAAATGACCATTTAGCTTTTTCAAGTGCAGGTAACGCAGCTATTGAAAAGGCTATTTCAATAGATTTGAACAAGGCGACAAATAAAGATTGCCTAACTACCGATGATTTACTTGATATTATAAAAGCATTTTATAAGCGAGTAGCCGATACAAATTGTGATGCTATATTAGCCTTGCCGTTCTATTTTCTCATAGCAGGTAAAGGGCGTGACGGTAATGCAAGCCTAATATCGGGAGGTAATATCAAGGGTCGTTTAGATGCAAAAGATGTTCCAATGGCTCTTTTTCCACCTGCCGATGCAAAAATGCAGGAGTGCTGCGATTGCTTTGCAAAAAATTATAAGTTGCATAATTCAGAGTTTGTAGAAAAAACAATTAAGGAAATTGCGAATATTAGTAATTTGGTAAGCCTACGGGTAACAAATGGATTTATAATATCGCAACAGAAAAAGGGATGCTTTTTTCATTCTAAAAGAACTATATTTTACATAGCCGAGAGGTTTTCATTTAACGAAATCCCCTCGGCTTTTTCTATTTCTGGAGGTGATTTTATCCATTGAGAACTAACCGACCCTACGTGCAGATTGACCCAGATGTGCTTGAACGGGTACGCCAGATTGACCTGTTATCCTATCTACGTGAGTTTGAGCCGAGCAATCTTGTTAAGGTCAAAGGCACAAGCAATGTGTACTGTACCGCAGAACACGACAGCTTGAAGATTTCCAACGGCAAATGGTATTGGTGGTCGAGAGGTTTCGGAGGCTATTCTGCCCTCGACTATCTGATAAAAGTCAAGGAATATGACTTCGTAGAAGCCGTAGAAATTCTTACAGGACAGGCGTTGGCGGACTGGAAACCGCCGCCACTGCCGAGAAAAAAGATGAGCCAAAGGTGCTTCTCTTGCCGCCGAAGTTTAAGAACTGCGACAGAGTTTTGCAGTATCTTTTCGGGCGTGGTATTGACTATCAGCTCATACAGGAGTGTATCTCAAACGGCACGCTTTATGAGAGTGCCGATTATCACAATGCTGTTTTTATCGGCAAAGACGAAAGCGGAACACCGAAATATGCCGCCCTGCGAGGCACTCTCGGCAGCACTTTCAAGCAGGACGCATCGGGCAGCGACAAGCGGTATTCGTTCCGACTTCTGGCAAAGAAGCCTGCGGATATCGTGCATTTATTTGAAGCTGCTATTGATTTACTGTCCTATGCCACTTATCTGAAATGCGAGGGCAAGGACTACAAATCGGAAAGTTTGCTCTCTTTATCGGGCGTGTATCAGCCAAAGAAAGAGATGAAGGACAGCAAAATCCCCATAGCTCTCACAACTTTTTTGAGTGCCAATCCACAAATTAAGACCATAGTTCTGCATCTGGATAATGATAAGGTAGGCAGGCTTTGTACCGCTACTTTGAAAGAACTGTTGCAGAAAGACTACAAAATCGTTGATGATCCACCGCCTGTCGGCAAGGACTTCAACGATTTTTTGTTGTCCTATCTGAAAATTGCAAGACCTATGCCCAAGCGTGAAAGGAGTGATGCCCGTTGATTGTATAGCAGTTTTTCCCCAGAAAGACACCGAAACCAAATCAAAATTTAATGCTGAAAGCGAGGAATGAACCATTGAAAAAGTATGATGTAACCCTTACTGCCCATTACCGAAAGACCGTTTGCGTCTATGCGGAAAGCCCCGAACAGGCAAAGGAAAAGACAAAAATTATCCTGTTCGATACCGACCTTATCAACTTTACCGATGATGATTTTGTCTGCGGTGAAGCCGATATTACCGAGCAGAGAGAGGACGGTCTTGACGGTGCGGGCGAAAATACACTACAGGAAAATGAGGATTGTTCGGACTGCCCGTACTTCTGCCTGTGTGCGGTGAGTGTATGTGTGAGGACGATTGCGAAGAATGAGATGTCTTACCAAGCACTGAATTTGGTTAGCCAAATTCGCTTGTTAGGGGGCAGCCCTAATACCCCGTGAGAACAGAAAGGAGTTCAAGAATGAGTGAGTTCTTATTTTTCATTATCGGCACAATGCTCGGCGGTCTGTTCGGCGTTGTGTGTATGTGCTGCTTGCAGATAAACAGACTTTCCGAGAGAAAGGAAGAGGACAATGCGAAAAAGAAATGTACAGATACTTTTCCGTTTGACTGAGGAGGAAGCCGAACACCTTAATGAGCTTGTGCGGAAATCGGGTCGCTCAAAAGAAGCCTTTTTAAGAGAAATGGTAAGGGGCTATCAGCTCTGCGAAAAGCCCGACCCAGAGTTCTATAAAATGATGCGTGAGCTGTCCGCTATTGGCAACCGTATCAATCAGCTTGCGGTTAAGGCAAACGCCCTCGGCTTTGTGGATACCCCGATGCTCCGTGAGGAAGCAAGGAAGTGGCACGAATTTCAGATTGACATTCGCAAAAGGTATCTGCTTCCACGCAGGTCATCGTAATGGCGGTCTGCGAGATATGGGATGTGCGTGGCAGGCTCGACCATCCAATCGACTATGCCGAAAATCCTGCAAAGACCGCCAATCCCAAATACACCGAAGCTGACCTGCAGGCGATGGTCGATGTAATGGAGTACGCTACTAATAAGAATAAGACCGAGCAGCGTTTCTTTGTCACAGGTGTAAATTGTGACCCGACCACCGCCAGAGATGAAATGATGATTACCAAAGCGGGATGGAGCGACACGAGTGAGATTGTCTGCTATCACGGCTTCCAGAGCTTCAAGCACGGTGAGGTTACGCCAGAGCAGGCACACGAGGTCGGCGTTAAACTTGCCGAGCGAATGTGGGGCGACAGGTTTCAGGTCATTGTCGCCACCCACCTAAATACCGACTGCCTGCATAATCACTTTGTCGTGAACTCTGTTTCTTTTGCGGACGGTATGCACTACCACGACAACAAAGCAAATCTGCGGCTGCTCCGTCAGCGTTCCGATGAGCTTTGCCGTGAGTATGCCTTGTCTGTCATCGAACACCCAAGCGGCAAGAAAAAGCCCTACGCCCTTTACCAAGCCGAAAAGCAGGGCGACCCACGAGGGATAATGTTGCCAGACAAGCGGTGGATGAAGCTATCAGCAAATCATTTACGCTGAAAGACTTTGACCGCCAGTTGGCAGAAATGGGCTACCGCATAAACTTTGACCCCGACCGCAAGTATTGGACGATTATCGGCAAGCTGGCAAAGACCCAAGCGGCTTTATAAGCTTGGAGAGGAATACACCAATGACAGGATTATGGAGCGTATCAGCGAAATTCCTATGCGGTTAAATTCCAGAGCTTCTCAGAGCCACAGCCGCAGGTCAAAGTCTATCGGGTCAAAGGTTCATTGAAGAACGCCAAGAAAATCGGCGGCTTGCGTGGGCTGTATCTCCATTACTGCTACAAGCTCGGTATCCTGCCGAAAGGCAGAAAACAAAATTATGCACGGCTTCATTATCTTTTAAAGGACGACCTTATGAAGATGGAAGCCATCACACAGGAAACAAGGCTGCTTTGCCGCAATCACATTGATACGGCGGAGCAGCTTTGTTCATATAAAGGCTCTCTGAAAACGGAGATGTCTGCCCTGCTTCAGAAGGGAAAGGAGCTTTTACTCTAAATCCCGCAGAACAAGCGGCGAAGAAAAGGAAGCAGTCAAGGCAGAGCTTTCCGATATTTCGGGCGGCTGAAAATTATCCGAAAGGAGGTCAGACTGTGCGAGAGCATTTCCGCCCGTAGTGATACCCTCAAGGAAAAATTGCAGACGATACGGGCAGACGAACACGAACAGCAAAGAAAGGAGCTGATGAAGAATGAACACAGGCGGCGAAGCGGCAGAACAAATCGTCCGAATGAGCTTGGAGGGCTTTGAGGTCGCTGCCAAAATCACAGGTGCAGGTGCGAAGAACATCGCTATCCTGTTGTATTCCATTCTCAAAGAAGAAAAGAAAACCAAAGGCAAAGCAAGGCTGACAAGTATGCTCCGTTCTGGCAAGGAGCTGAAAGTCTTTACCGTCAAAAGCGGCGACTTAAAGAAGTTCACGCAGGAAGCAAAAAAATACGGTGTGCTTTACTGCGTCCTCACGGACAGGAAAAACAAAGACCCCAATGCGGAGGTCGATGTCATCGCCCGTGCCGAGGACGCATCGAAAATCAGCCGTATCGTGGAACGCTTTAATCTTGCTTCGGTGGATACCGCTTCTATTGTGACGGAAGCCGAGAAATCCAAAGATGCAAAGGACGGTCAGTCAGAGCCAGATATTGGTGTGCAGGAAAAGGCGGAGAAAGATAAGCTGCTTGACGAGCTTATGGGCAAGCCCGTCCAGAAGGAGGAAAACGCCCCAAACCCCTCGGTGGCAAAGACAGAAAAATCCCCTCAGTCCGAGCCTACCTCAGAGCAGCCAAAGAAATCCGCAGAGGGGGCTACTATGACTAAGGAGAAACCTTCTGTCAGAGAGGAACTGCGGAAAATCAAGGAGAGCCGCAAGGAGCAGAAAGCAGAGGTTGGCACTTCCGCCCTGGACAAAAGCGGAGCTTCCGACAGGGCGAAAAGTGCTAACGGGAAAACGGAGCATAAACAGCCCCAGAGAAAGAAAAAGAAACCAAAATTCAAAGAAACGAGGTAAACAGCTATGAGTATTTACGATGTATTCAGCGGCGGCAACAGACCTTTTGATAAAGAGGAATGGGCTGCCGCAAAGCAGGCACAGCGGAAAGAAGCCTATGAGCTGATTGACAATACCTGCTCTGAAATGATGGCAAGCGGCGACAGCTTCCGTCAGTATCTTGATGTGCAGGGTAGCTTTGACCGCTACTCCGTGGCTAACGCTATTCTGGTGTCAGCACAGATGCCCGAAGCAACGCAGCTTAAAGAGTACAGCAAATGGAAAGCGAACCGTGTCTATGTGAATAAGGACGCACAGAAAATTATTATCCTTGAGCCGAAGCAAGGAATACACCGTGAGGACGGGACAAAGGGCATCTCCTACAATGCCAAAGTGGTTTATGATATTTCCGAAACCTCGGCAAAGGACAGGCAGCAGGAACAGGAGCCGAAATCCATGCGTGAGCTTGTGTCGGCTCTGATTGATGCAAGCCTGTACCCTGTGTACCCGTCGGTGAGCTTGAACTGCCTGCCTATTATGACAGCTCTCAGCAGACCATTTTTGTCAAGAAAGGGCTTTCCGAGGAAGTGCTGTTCGTGAGTATGGCAAAAGAAGTGTCGGCGGCGGTCTATGACTTTAAGTACAACGAGAGCCGTGATGCTTCCGACTTCAAATCTTTCTGCGTTGCCTATATGGTAAGCTCTCGTTACGGCGTGGATACCAAAGGTTTTGACTTTTCCAGACTTCCCAGTGAGTATGCGGAAATGGATACGCAGGCGTTCAAGGGAGAGCTTGGCACGATGCGTGATGTTCTGGGCGAAATCCAGAGCGATATGTATAAGAGTATGGAGAAAAACAAGCTGCAAAGAACAAAGAGCAGGAACGCTAATCGGAGGTGCAGACTATGAGAGAGGAACGATACCATATCGCACTTGACAAGTACGATAAGAATATCGTCATCAACGCCTTAAACACCTGCGTACACGGCAGTTACAGGAGGAACGCCCCACCGAGCCTGTTGACGAGCTGATAAGCAAGGTGGCACACGCTCCGACAAAAAAGGTTAAGGTCGTGCATTGCAGGTGCAATGAGGAACGATGACCAGAAAACGAGCCTAATCCTTTCTGTCTGCGGTATACTTCCTGTCGTATGGCTTGCCCTGCTGACAGCACCCTATGTCAGCGGCGGTCTTGTAGAGATTATCCGAGGTCTGCCTGTGGCGATGGGCAATCCGTTTGAAATAATGGTATGTGAGGACAGCGTAAAGACTGTCCTTATTTTTTTACTTGCCTACGCTATGGGCATCGGCGTTTATTTCTCTACACGCAGGAATTACCGCAGACGTGAGGAACACGGCTCTGCGAAATGGGGCAACGCAGGTGCTTTGAATAAGAAGTACCGAGATAAAGACCCGTCAGCTAATAAGCTCTTGACCCAGAATGTCCGTATCGGGTTGGACGGGAAAAAGCACCGCAGGAATCTGAACATTTTAGTATGCGGTGGCTCTGGTGCGGGTAAAACAAGGTTTTTCTGCAAGCCAAATGCTATGCAGTGCAACACATCTTTTGTAATACTCGACCAAAGGGCGAAATCGTCCGTGACATCGGGGGTCTGTTGGAAAATAAAGGCTATGAGGTGCGTGTGCTTGACCTTATCAATATGCACCGCAGCCATTGTTACAATCCCTTTGTCTATCTGCGGAACGATAACGATGTTCAGAGGTTGGTAACAAACTTGTTTAAGGCGACCACGCCGAAAGGCTCACAGTCGCAAGACCCATTCTGGGATACGGCGGCGAGTATGCTGCTTCTGGCTCTGGTGTTCTATCTGAAATATGAAGCACCGCCAGACGAGCAGAATTTCCCGATGGTTATAGAGCTGCTCCGTGCAGGCGAAGTCCGAGAGGACGATGACAGCTATGTAAGCCCTCTGGACGAGCTGTTTGACCGTCTGGAATGGTAAACCCAGAGCATATTGCCCTAAAGTATTACAGGGATTACCACAGTGGTAGTGCAAAGACCTTAAAGAGTATCCAGATAACCCTTGCCGCAAGTTGAAAAATTCAATCTGGAGAGCCTTGCAGGGCTTACCGCCACCGATGAGCTTGACCTGCCAAGTCTGGGAGAAAAGAAGGTCGCTCTGTTTCGCTCTGATACCCGACAACGACACGAGCTTTAACTTCCTTGTCAGTATCCTTTATACCCAGCTCTTTCAACAGCTTTTTTATCTGGCAGACCACAAGTACGGCGGAAGCCTGCCTGTGCATTGCCATTTCATAATGGACGAATTTGCGAATGTTTCATTGCCTGATGACTTTGATAAAATCCTGTCCGTTATGCGTTCCAGAGGGGTATCGGTATCCATTATCCTGCAAAATCTGGCACAGCTCAAAGCCCTTTTTGAAAAGCAATGGGAAAGCATTGTCGGCAACTGCGATGAGTTTCTGTATCTGGGCGGCAACGAGCAAAGCACCCACAAATATGTGTCAGAGCTTTTGGGTAAGGAAACCATTGATACCAACACCTACGGGAAAAGCTCTGGGCGGAGTGGTAACTATTCAACAAATTATCAGATTTCGGGGCGTGAGCTGATGACCCCAGACGAAGTGCGTATGCTTAATAACCGCTACGCACTTCTTTTTGTGCGTGGAGAACGCCCCGTTATGGACTTCAAGTATGACATCTTGAAGCACCCGAATGTGAAGCTGACGGCTGACGGAGGGCAACCGCCGTATATCCACGGAGAGCCTACGCAGGCTGTCGCAACTCTTGTGTTTGACAGTGATATTCCAGATAACGCCGTGAGCATGAAAGCTGTCAGCACTTCCTATGAGCTTCTGTCCGATGAGGACTTGGAAGAAATATTCAATTTATAAGGAGGATTTACCCTATGAAACTTTTTAAGAAGAACGAGAACAAGAAAACCACGAAGCTGCCGATGACTAAAAAGGTTAAGAAAGGCTTCCGCTATTACTGTATGGCTGTTATGGCAATGACATTTGTGCTTGGTACTTCCGTAACCGCCTTTGCTGCCAATGACCCCATTCAGGTAGTCAACAATCTGTCCGATTTCATTTTCGGTCTGGTGAGGGCTGTCGGTATGATTATGCTCGGCTTTGGTATCGTGCAGATTGGTCTTTCCCTCAAATCCCACGACCCGTCCCAGAGAGCTAACGGATTTTTGACCCTTGCAGGCGGCGTTGTCATTACCTTCGCAAAGGAAATCTTGACTCTTATCACAGGCTAAGATAACAGACTGACACAAAAAGATAACGGGAGCAGATCCGCCGAGTGCGGAACTCGCTCCCGTTATCTAATATCATCAAGGAGGTGGTCAAATGTCTGATAACTGGGTGATACAGAATTTAGAGAACGCCCTAAACACTTGGAATGAGAAATTAGCCGAGATATGGCAGCTCATTACCCAATCCCCAGAGAACTTTAAGGGCGGCACGATATGGAATGTCATCGTGGATATTCACGGTGCAGTGCAGGCTATCGGACTTGCCCTGCTCGTGCTGTTCTTTGTTGTGGGTGTAATGAGAACCTGTGGAAATTTTGCAGAAGTCAAGCGACCAGAGCAGGCGTTGAAGCTGTTTATTCGCTTTGCCATTGCCAAAGGTGCAGTGACCTATGGATTAGAACTGATGATGGCACTGTTTAAGATTGTGCAGGGTATGATTTCCACGATTATGAATGCCGCAGGATTTGGCTCGGCACAGCAGACGGTGTTGCCGCAGGAAATCGTGACAGCCGTTGAAGACTGCGGATTTTTTGAGAGTATCCCGCTATGGGCGGTCACGCTGATAGGCGGGCTGTTTATCACGGTGCTGTCATTCATTATGATTATGTCGGTATACGGCAGGTTTTTCAAGCTGTATATCTATACTGCCATTGCACCCGTACCCCTTTCCGCTTTTGCGGGAGAGCCGAGCCAGAGCGTTGGCAAGAGCTTCATTAAGAGCTATGCCGCCGTGTGTCTTGAAGGTGCGGTTATCGTGCTTGCCTGCATTATCTTTTCCCTGTTTGCTTCTTCTCCGCCTGTGGTCAATCCTGATGCTGCGGCGGTTACAATGGTATGGAGCTATATCGGGGAGCTTGTGTTCAATATGCTCGTCCTTGTCGGTGCGGTCAAAATGGCAGACCGTGTTGTAAGAGAAATGATGGGCTTGTAAGGGAGGTGCTATGATTGGAAGTAAAGATAAATAAGGAAATCCGTAATTATACGGAGAGTATGTTTTTTGGACTGTCCCTCAGACAGTTCATTTTTCTGTCCTTGCCTGCGGCGTGGCGGTGGGTTTGTATTTCCTTCTTCGTCCACGGTTTGGTACGGAAACCCTCAGTTGGGTTTGTATCTTAGGTGCATTCCCCTTTGCGGCTATGGGCTTTATCAAATACAACGGTATGACCGCAGAGCAGTTTGTCTGGGCGTGGATTAAATCGGAATTTCTGATGCCGAAAAAGCTGATGTTCCTGCCAGATAATCTCTATTACGAAACGATGAAGCCGACCATTGAAGCCCACGAAAAAGGGTTGCCGACAGTACGGAAAAAGCAGAAAGGCAGGACACCGAAACCAAAGAAAACGAAAAAGAAAAAAGCGAAACGCAGCAAGGAGGTAAACAATGCTGAGAACTCTTAAAAATCTGTTCAAGCAGGACAGGGAAAAGTTTGTTGTGCCGAAGTCGGTACAGAATGTTATCCCGATTAAGACAATCTGGGATGACGGCATATTCCTTGTCGGCAGGAACAAGTACGCAAAGACCTTTAAATTTGAGGATATAAACTATGCCGTGGCAAGCCGTGAGGATAAGGAAGCAATGTTCCTTGAATACTCGGAGCTTCTTAATTCCCTTGACAGCGGTGCGACCACGAAAATCACTATCAACAACCGTCGCTTGAACAAAGCTGATTTTGAACAGACTATTTTAATCCCAATGGCTGATGACGGTCTGGATAAGTACCGTAAGGAATATAACAAAATGCTTCTGGATAAGGCGACAGGGGCTAATTCCATCGTACAGGATAAGTATGTAACCGTATCCGTCTGCAAGAAGAATATTGAGGAAGCCCGAAACTACTTCGCCCGTGTGGGTGCTGACCTTATCGCCCACTTTAACCGTCTGGGGTCGAAGTGTGTGGAACTGGACGCAGGCGACAAGCTGCGTATCTTCCACGACTTCTACCGTACAGGAGAAGAAACAGCGTTCCACTTCGATATTACCCAGAGATGCGGAAAGGTCACGATTTCAAGGATTTTATCTGTCCCGATACCTTTGAATTTGAGAGCGACTGCTTCAGAATGGGTGACAGATATGGGCGTGTGATTTTTCTCAGAGAGTATGCGGCATATATCAAGGACAGTATGGTGGCGGAGCTTTGTGAGCTGAACAGGAATATGATGCTGTCCGTTGACATTATCCCTGTTCCCACAGATGAAGCCGTGCGGGAGGTGGAAAACCGTCTGCTTGGTGTGGAAACCAATATCACGAATTGGCAGAGGAAGCAGAACCAGAACAACAATTTTTCTGCCGTTATCCCCTATGATTTGGAACAGCAGCGAAAAGAAAGCAAGGAATTTCTGGATGATTTGACAACCCGTGACCAGAGAATGATGTTTGCCGTGCTGACGATGGTGCATACGGCAGATTCCAAAGAGCAGCTCGACAATGATACAGAAGCTCTCTTGACTACCGCAAGAAAGCATTTGTGCCAGTTTGCGGTGCTGAAATATCAGCAGATGGACGGATTGAATACAGCTCTGCCATTTGGTGTACGGAAGATAGATGCCCTGCGTACCCTCACAACAGAGAGCCTTGCAGTGTTTATCCCGTTCCGAGTGCAGGAAATCTACCACGAAAATGGTGTGTATTACGGTCAGAATGTCATCAGCAAAAATATGATTATCGCCAACCGCAGGCAGCTCCTTAACGGCAATTCCTTTATTCTCGGTGTGTCGGGTGCAGGAAAATCCTTTACTGCAAAGGAAGAAATGACGAATATCATTCTGACCGACCCTAATGCCGATATAATCATCATTGACCCAGAGCGTGAATATTCCCCGCTTGTTAAAGCAATGCAGGGAGAGGTTATTCATATCTCTGCGACAAGTGAAATCACATCAATGCTATGGATATGAACTCCGATTACGGTGACGGTGCAAACCCTGTCATTCTGAAATCGGAGTTTATTTTATCCCTTTGCGAACAGCTCATCGGCGGCACGAACTTGGGAGCAAAGCAGAAATCCATTATTGACCGATGTACGGCAAGCGTGTACCGCTACTATCAGCAGGGCAACTATATGGGAACGCCGCCAACCTTGCAGGACTTCCGTGAGGAACTTCTTAAACAGAACGAACCAGAAGCACAGGAAATCGCCCTTGCTATCGAATTATTTACAGATGGCTCTCTCAACACCTTTGCCAAGCATACAAATGTGGATACCCACAGCCGCCTTATCTGCTATGACATTCTGGATTTGGGTAAGCAGTTACAGCCTATCGGTATGCTTGTGGTGCTTGACAGTATCTTAAACCGTATCACGCAGAACAGAGCCAAAGGCAGAAATACCTTTATTTTCATTGATGAAATCTATTTGCTCTTTCAGCACGAATACTCTGCAAACTTCCTCTTTACCCTCTGGAAGCGTGTGCGTAAATACGGTGCGTACTGTACGGGTATTACGCAGAATGTAGACGACCTTTTGCAGAGCCATACGGCAAGGACGATGCTTGCTAACAGCGAATTTATCATTATGCTTAACCAAGCATCTACGGACAGACTTGAGCTTGCCAAGCTCCTTAATATCTCCGACCTTCAGATGAGCTATATCACGAATGTCGGTGCAGGACAGGGATTACTCAAAGTTGGCAGCTCTCTTGTACCGTTTGTAAACAAGTTCCCACGCAATACCGAGCTTTACAAGTTGATGACGACCAAGTTCGGTGAGGTCTAAGAAAGGAGGTCTTTTATGGCTGATATTAAATTCCGTGATACGGCTCATCGTGATTTCTTTCTGGAAAACATGATGAAATGCAGAGTGAACGACTGTTATCACAGGGCATTTTTCTATGTAATGGGTATCGCTTCGGAAACGAGGGCGAACATCAACCAGATGTTCAATTTCAAGGAGGACTGCATCGAGCCAGAGGGTATGCACGGCGGCTGGCAGACAAGTGGAACAGTCAAGGTCTGCCATCTTGCTTTTAACCTTTGGAACGGGTATGCAGAGGAAGGGCGGGAACGGTATTTCACGCCAGAGGAGTTGTTCTGCTGTGAGTTTGCTCCCTACTTTATGGAGGTATCAAGGTCAGATACCCCGAATATTGCAGGGAGCTTCCTGCTCCAAGAAAACAGACGGAAATTTCAAGATAAGAAAGGAAAAGCCTATGAAGAATTATAAATCTATTATCTGTGTTGTAGCCGCCGTGTGCCTGTTAGGTACGGCGGCTTTTTGCGGCTTCCGCATTTATCATTACTATGCAGAGGTGGACGAGCAGACGGAAGCCTTTGAGGAGATTGCCGAGATGGTAGAGCAGGCTCCAACGGATGAAACCGTGCCAGACGATGCCCCTGTCAGCGAGGGAGAAGATGTGCTTGCCAAGTATCAGGAATTGTATTTACAGAATGAGGATATGGTCGGTTGGATTTCCATTGCCGGCACGACAATCAATTATCCTGTGATGCAGAGCAGGAACAATCCGAATTTTTATCTGAAGCACAATTTTGAAAAGAGTACAGCGATTTAGGAACGCCTTATGTGCAGGAGAATTGCGATATTGCTGAAAGTGACAATCTGGTTATCTACGGTCATCACATTAAGGGCGGCAAGATGTTTGGAGCGTTGGAGGATTACAAGTCCAAGAGCTTTTATGAGGAACACAAGAATATTCAGTTTGATACCCTCACAGAGCAGGCAGAGTATGAAATCGTCGCTGTATTTAAGACTGTGGCGTACAGCTCTGAGGGCTTCCGATACTACGACTTTGTTGATGCGGAGAATGAGGAAGATTTTAATTCCTATATCGGGAAGTGCAAGGAGCTTGCTTTGTATGATACAGGTGTGACCGCTGGATACGGCGACAGGCTCATTACCCTTTCCACCTGCGAATACTCCGCACAGAACGGCAGGCTCGTTGTAGTGGCAAAAAAGGTCGGCTGATTTGAACGCAAATTCTCTGGGAAAGGAGGTTTTCTATGGCTGATATAAAAACCAGAGATGCGGTCAAAGGTACGATAAAGACCATAGATAAAGCCGCCATAGCCAGTGAGCGTATGAAGTCTGCCTATGTGGGGATAAAGGAAAAAGCGGAACAGGGATATTACGCTGATGAAAACTCTGCCACAGAATATGCTGCGGACAGGATTTCTTTTGCGGCAGACCGTGCAAAGGACGAAGGTGTCCACCAGTTCAATAAGCAGGGGCAAAAGGCAGTCAAGACAACGCAGGAGAATATCGGTAAGGCAAAAGATAAAATAACCGATTTCAAGCAAAGTCGGGCTGTCAAAGCCGCAGAACAGAAAGCAGCACAGAATATGTCAGAACAACACGGCTTGCAGATCCGTCACGGGGCTGCAAGCCGTTCCTCTGCCCCCGATGTTTCTCAGACAGCAAAATCGCAGTTGATAAAGACCCGACAGCAGGGGCAAAAAATGATTAAGAGCACAGCCCGAAATGCAGAAAAAGCGGTGAAAACAACTGCTAAGGGAACAGTCAAGACTACCGAAAAGGGAATTAAAACCGCACAGGCAACTTCTAAGGCGGCAATCAAAACGACGGAAACCTCGGTAAAAACGGCACATGCAGCGGCAAAGGCTTCTGCGAAAACTGCCCAAAAGGCAGCACAGGCGGCAAAAGCCACCGCAAAGGCAACCGCTGAAGCAACAAAAGCTACGGTCAGAGCCACTATAGCTGCGGTCAAGGCGATTATTGCAGGAACAAAAGCTCTGATTTCCGCTTTAATTGCAGGTGGTTGGATTGCAGTTATGATTTTGATTATCGTATTTTATTTGGTGGTTTTCTATGCATGACAGGTGGGGATAATTCCAGTACGGTTTCTTCCGTCAGTGCAGAAGTAGAAGCATACGAACCACTAATCCGACAGTATGCAAATCAATATGGCATTGGAGAGTATGTGGAACTGATCAAAGCCATTATGATGCAGGAATCCGGTGGGAGAGGACTTGATCCGATGCAGTGTTCAGAAGGGAGCTTTAATACAAAATATCCCAGACAGCCGAATGGAATCACGGATCCAGAGTATTCGATTTCCTGTGGTGTGCAAGAAATAAAAAAGTTGTCTGAACGTGCAGGAGTAAAAAATCCTCTGGATATGGAAAATATTAAACTGGCATTGCAAAGTTACAACTATGGAAATGGATATCTGGAATGGGCGAAAGCTAGAGGTGGATATACCCTTGCCAATGCAGCAGAATTTTCTGATATGATGGCACAGAGAATGGGGTGGAGCAGTTATGGGGACAAGCAGTATGTACCACATGTGCTTCAGTATAAAGGTAGGTTCCGTGACGGAAGTTATACCCCGGCGGCAGGAGATATTATTTTCTTTGATTGGGGAAACAATGGAACGATTGACCACGTTGGAATTGTGGAGAGTGTCAGCGGTGGAACAGTGAATACCATTGAAGGAAACAGTGGAGATAAGGTGGCAAGACGGAGTTATAGTATTGGAAGCAGTAACATCTATGGATACGGTGTTCCGGCATATTAAAAGGCAGGAGAAAGAATATGATAGTCTAATATTGAATCCGTTGTATACAATTCCTAAAAATAGACTTGACTTCTAAATATTACAGGTGTAAGATTTAGAAAAATAAAATAATTAGAAGAAAGGGGTATCTATGAAAAGAAAACGGAAAAAGCAAAGCACCCAAAAATCTTACACTTGTAAGATTTTGCTGATAGTGGCTATAACAGTAATTGCTGTTTCAGGAGGTATTTTATTAAAAAGGACTATAACGGAATCACCAGAAAATACACTTATGGAATATATGAACCATATTGAAAAAAAGGAATATGAAG
>ENA-OQIO01000789-OQIO01000789.1-human-gut-metagenome-genome-assembly--contig:-NODE-789-length-16329-cov-2.567584_pt1 | contig 16329 bp, 23 predicted proteins | sample MGYA00242573_ERZ504737 | MGnify/ENA primary metagenome ERZ504737 (study PRJEB26092, sample SAMD00036203) | human gut metagenome | host: Homo sapiens | study: EMG produced TPA metagenomics assembly of...
CGATGGTTCCATCCAGCATTTTGTTCATAAACTCGACCTGCTCTTCTTCAGAGAGGTCATCCGCATATTCCAGAATGTTGCTGATGATTCTGCCCGCGGCACCGTCGACGGAAAAATTCTCAAGAATCCAGTTGAAAGCGTCTTCTCTTGTTTTCTGTTTTTTCATGGTTCTTCCTCCTGATTTGCTGACTCAGTTTGTATAGGATAACATGTCCGCGTCTAAATCGCAAGTCCGCGTTTTACACCGGAACTTCCGGCGTAGCTCGCCCACCTTCCAACGGATGGTATCCAGCCCGTCGTGATGATGATTTCGTCGTCCGTGATGGTCACGTCGTGCTCGTCATCCTCCACATCCGGACGTCCGCAGATGTCCTTGTGCTGCTTCGCTCAGTATCCATGCAAAGACCTTGTCTACTGTTTCCTCTGTAAAGCGATGCCGGAAGTTATAGCTCACCGTGGAAAAGTGCGGCGTTTCCTCCTGCAAGGGATAACCGAGAAACCAGCGATAACAATTGTTTGCGCTGACTTCTTCCGCAGTCCGCCGCAGTGAGGGAAGGCCGTACAGATGCTGGATCAGCACCATCTTGAACAGCACCACCGGATCGATGCTGGGGCGTCCATTATCCTTGCAATAGAGCGGCTCCACCATTTCATACAGCTGTGTGAAGTCCACCGCTGCATCTATCTTTCGCAGCAAATGCTCCTTCGGCACCAGTTGGTCTATGACTACGAACTCTACCAGATCTCGATCCATTTTCCCGCGTTCCAGCATCTTGCATCACCCTTGCCCATTCTACCCATATCTATCAGAAAAAGCCCAGCTCCAGTCGGACTTTTTCGACAGACTGAGCGGGAGACTGTATGCCAGTCTCCCGCTATATCCTTATGCACTTTCTCCAGCCATGCGGAAGAACTCATCTGGCGACAGAATCTTGATTCCAAGCTCCTGTGCCTTTGCCAGCTTGCTTCCGGCGTTCTCGCCGCAGATCAGATAATCTGTCTTGCTGCTCACCGAGCTGCCGGCATGGGCGCCCAGAGATTCGATTTTTGCGTTGATCCCATCCCGAGTATATGGCTCCACCTTGCCGGTCACTACAAGAGTCTTGCCGACAAAGGGATTGCCCATATCGGTGCTGGCCGCAGGCGGCTGATAAGTCTTAATGCACACCAGTCGCCGCAGCTCCGTCCAGATCGTCCAGTTTTCCTCGCTGCGGAACCATTGATGGATATTCCTGTGCAGCGTTTCTCCGAAGTCCGGGAGCTGTGTAAAATCAAAGCTCTGGCACACGGCCGTTTCAAATTCCGCAAGGTTTCCGCGGAATCTTTGGCAGATGGCCTTGCTGGCGGTGCTGCCCACCATGGGGATATCCATAGCAGTCAGATACTGCTCAAAGGTGGTAATGCGGCTGTGCTGGATGGCGTCCCAAAGATTTTGCCAGGATTTCTCTCCAAAGCCATCCATCTGTACGATCTCCGCCCTGTGCTTGTCCAGAGCAAAGATGTCCATATAGGAGTGAAGCCAACCCTTTCCAATGAACTTTTCCAGGATCGACTCAGATAGTCCCATAATATTCAGCGCCTTCGGGCTTGCAAAGTGAACGAATTTGCGCAGCTTTCGCGTTTCACAATGCTCGTTATCGCAGAACAGCGCCGCCGTGACCTTTTCCAACCCGTTTACGGTGTTTTTGGTCATGTGAATGCGAGTGGGCTGTCCGCAGCACGGGCATCTGGCCGGAACAACTTTGTCTCTGGAGTAGCAGTTTCGATCCAGATTCTCCTCCACATGGGGAATGATCTGATTGCGCTTGCTCACCTTGATGCGGCAGCCCGGCGCCAGCTCCAAATTCTCAATGAAAGAGAGGTTGTGGAGGCTCGCTCTGGATACCGCACAGCCGTCGATCTCGACCGTGTCAAAGATGGCTACCGGAGCAATTTCACCTGTGCGGCTGGGCGTCCATTCAATCGAACGTAGGACGGTTTCATAGGTGTCGTCCTCAAACTTGAACGCCAACCCGTCCTTATAGTGATGCCCGGTCCGTCCGCAGGACTTGCGTAGGATGCATCGTTGTAGGTGACCACGATGCCATCGATAGGTATGTCGGTTTCCTGCGCGTATTTCCGCAGGTGGCGGATACCGGCGTCCATATCGAACTGCGTCAACGCCTGCTTGCTCGCCAGATACTTGCAGATGGGAAAGCCGAGCTGTTCGATGGCCCGAAGCCGCTGCGACTTCCAAGCGTATTCTGTAAAGCCCTCCAGCACATTGAAAGCCATAAAGGTCACATGACGATCCTTGCAGGCGCCGCAGTCCAGCAGTCGGACAGAGCCAGCCGCCAGATTGCGCCCGTTTTTATAAGGTTCGCCATTTCCGTCCCGCAGCTTATCCTTTAACGCCTCAAAATCGCTGGGACGGATAAATGCTTCGCCGGTAACGACCAGCCGTTCCTTGTACGGGATCTTATCCGGGATGCCGGAGATCCCCAGCACATTGTGAGTAATGTTCTCACCGGTATCTCCATCGCCGCGGGTAGCTGCCTCCATCAAAAGGCCGTTTTCATAGGTCAGCTTTACCGTCAGGCCGTCCAGCTTGAGCATCAGCATGACCATCTGCTCTCCCGCAAAGCGCAGAAGCTCCGCACTGCTCTTCGTTTTATCCAACGACAGCAGCGGAATCGGATGCGCTGTCTTCACCAAGGCGCTGACGGCGGGATAGCAGCCTACCGTCTGCGTGGGCGAGTTCGTCATGCTGAAGCCGGTTTCCTTTTCCAACATACTCAGTTCATCAAAAAGTGCATCATATTCGGCGTCTGTCAGAGACGGCGCGTTGAGATTGTAGTATTCATACCGGCAGCGATTCAGCCGGTCTGTCAATTCCCGTATTCTCTGCTGTTTACTCTGTTCCATTCCTTACACCAGCCTTTCCTTAGAGAATGCTCCGAAATTCAGTTCATAGATCATCTTTTCGATCCGTGCGTCATCGTTCCATGCGGCCTCCATCGCCGCACGGTTTTTCGCCTGTACCAAGACCAGACCGCCCCGGAGCTGCATCAGCAGCTCCGGGCGTGGGCGCAAATAACCGCGAGGTTTCCCAACTGTTTCATTTTCACATGACTCCTTTTATACAGCAATATAGGTTTCCCAGTACGATTCCCGCTGTGCAGCAATCGTGAGTGGAACAATGGTGCTGCCGATATTGGCCGGCGCCTGCGTCAGTCCATAGACAGTCTGCGTACTCCGGATACGAACCATCTCCCGCTTGAGCTGAGAGAGGATGTACTCCTTCAGATACCCTTTACGGGGATCGTAGCTGTTGACTGCCCGGATCAGGCGTACCGCCAAAGACTGGTACACATCATCGGGGTCTACGGGTTCTGTCTGCATAAACGCGGCGTACTGCGCCATGACCGTATCAATGCACCAAAGATGCTGCTCCACCACAGCGTTGCGCTGCGTGATCGTAAATCCGTTTTTCATGTTCTCTATAACTTCCTTTCCTTTGTCCAAATGTGTTGTATTGCGGCTTAGGCCGCAGTTTCCATGAGATCCGACACCAGAACATCCACCAGCCGCTGACCGGCAAGATCTCCGACGTGGATACGCACATCGTCCTGCCGCAGCTGCTCAAACTCCTGCAGGCGAAGGATCTTGCTCTTTTCCGCTTTTTCCCGGTCGCTCTCGGTCAGACGCTCGGAGACAACTTTCTGCCATTCTTTCAGGAACATCTCTGCGTCTTTGAGGTCATCGTTCTGTCGGTCAAAGTAGGTCCGTTTCTGCCGTATCGTGCCGTTTGGCTCCACCTCAAGGGTGTAGTACGGCTTGTCGATCTCTGCGGTCTTGCGCAGGAACAGGATATATGCCTCCTGCTGCTCGATGCGCTCCCAATAGCGGTCTGACTTGCCGACACAGTGGGAAAGCGCATCGCCCTCGCGCATAATATCGCGTACACCTGACGGAACAACGATGGAGTAAACTTCTCCTTCATATGCGAATTTTGCCTTAATGGAACGGCAAACACTTGCAATTCTCCGATATTTCTTTGAGATGGCTGCAATTTCTAAGTCTTTCTCCTTTTTTCGCAGCCGTTCTACCAGTTCATCGTGATGCTGGCGCAGCAGCTTGACACGGTACACGATCTCATCATGGGTGTTGATCCCCAGCTTGTCCGCCATGGAAAGGTAATCCCGCCATGTGGAAATAATCGTGCCGCCAGGGAGTCCCGCTGCGCATTTCTGACGCTGAAGATAGTTGCAGACCTGCTGCTCCGACATTCGATCAAGAATGAAGGCGATATCGGAAACATGGATCTTCTCCTGCTCCAGCCAGCGCAGCACATGATTCTGGGATGATTCTGCCGCTGCATTTCTCCCGCTGCAGCCAGTCGAGCATAATGGCGCCGCCGTTGAGTGTCCGGAGCCGCGAAAGCCGGTGCGTATCAAGTGCCAATGCCTTGACGAGACTGGTTTCAGACTCCTGCCGGATACAGCTTTTTACGGCTTTGACATTTTCCATACATTCCACCGTCAGCCTGGATAGGCCCGCCTTGCATATCTGCTCAATGCGGGGAAGGCTCTCCCACGCGGCCAGATACCAGTTAGGACTTACGTGCCCCCTGCAAAGTCTTACATACTCACTCAATCCGGTCCTTACAAGAAATGGGGCAATGCTGGAAAGCGTTTTTCCATAGATGCTCCCCGGCTGATAACAATACTCGTTGTAGGAATAGCCCATACCTGTGTTGATGTACTCATCGATGCCCTCCACCCATCGGACGCGGCGTTGCTTATACCAGCCCCAGTAATACGGGTGTGAGGTCAGATCCGCACGGTAGAAAATGCGCTGCTTCTCAAAGCAGGAGGTTTTCGATACGATGGCGTTCTCTTCCTTTCGGTACTGCCTGTTCACCTGAAATTGGCGAACCACAAACCCGTCTCCGCACTTCTGCGCCAGGTATGCGCATTCAGTTGGAGAGTGCAGATAGTCCGCCATCTTTCCCCTTGCTTTGAAGGTTACTCTGTGACCGCATTCAGGGCATGTTCCAGTTCTGTTATGATAAGGCTGCCGTTTCAGTGCGACTTCCTTCTCACAGTAGGTGCAGTAGCCGTGTTTTGCGCCGCCTCTGTGGTAATCGTAGAAGATGTAGTTTTCCTGAATACCCACCTTATTGACCCACCGCTCCCAGTCCTTCGGCAGCGGCGGTGTCTGAGACAGCTCCGCATCCCACGGATCGGTTTCCTTTCTGTGCCGGCGTTCCAGTTCAGCATCACGAACGGCGCGCTGAAATTTCAGAATAGCCCGATATACGCTTTTTTTCATCCGCCGCCAGATATTGCTGGATCTGTGCATCATCCACGGCGCTGATCCACACGTTATTGGCCCCCTTCGCCTGCCATTCTAAGTAGTCGATCTTTGCCGTCCGCCACTCGTTACGGGTACGGTCATAGGTGAGAAACTGCTGCTTTTCTTTCTCCATGAAAATCTCATAGACCGGCAGCGTTCCTCCAAGGCGCATTGCATCCGGGTCATACAGGGTGACTTTCAAAATGCCGCCCTCTACCGCGCTTCGTACAAAACCGCTGTATCGGCATCGATAGAAAGTGTTCCAGCCCGAACCGACCTTGACCGGCACATCCTCGCGGGCAACCGCAAGCATTTCTTCAGTCGCAGGCAAATTCTTCATTTTCAGCAAACTGCTTTTTTTCATTTCTGCACCGCCTCTCTTTTTACAAAATCAATGTCATACCATACATCAGGCAGAATTTTTTCTCCATCGACCTCAACGACCGCAATCTGACAGATTACTTCGGTTTCACGCCGCTCTCTGGCAAATGCGAGAATATCGCCCAGTTTTCCACACGCAGCGGGTGTCTTGCCTCGAACGATGGCATAGCCGTTGCGGCTGGTGCTGTGCTCACGCTGTACCTTGTCGCTCACCTTTCGGCCTGGGTGATCCACCATGTAGCAAGTGCATGAAGAAAGAATTCTTTCCTCGTCAGCCGCCGCAGGATTGTCAGTTCCGTGCAGGCAATTTTGGAGTCACGATCGTCCTCGTCAATATCCCCGCCGGGCTGCACCAAGCAGTAAATGGAGCGATTCATGTCGCCATAGTAGGAAAGACAATCCAGCGGGTCCTCCGCACAATGAAAGCCGTTGCTGGCGCAGTTTGCCTCCGGGGTGACATTCTTTCCCATGGCGAACCGATAGCCACGGCAGGAGAGATCCGGCTCAAAGCCTTTATAAGCGTACATCAGGCTGCCTCCCCAAAGGAGGAGAGGTCTCCCAGCGAGATCTGCCCATCGTCGGCTTCCGCTTTTTTCGGCGGTTCCTTCTTCTCCGGCTCTTTCTTCTTTTCTTCCTTTTTCTTCTTGGAAACGGACTTGGAAGATGTTTTCCCGCGATAGGGCTGCGGGACAAATTCCTCTTCATCCCCCTGATCCTCCTTGGCATCGGGGTCACGGAAATAATCCTCCGCCCACTGATAGCAGAGATCATCGGGAATATCGCAGCCGTATGCCTGCTGACCGGGTCCCGGCTGAATGCCGTTTGCCTTTAGCTCGTCCTGCACATAATCCCATGCCTTCCGGCTGATATACTGGAAACAGTGGATCATGCTTTTGCGCGGGTGCATGGTGAGCCGGGCAAAGCCGAGGTCATCAATGCACTTGGTCTGGATAAACTCGGCAACGCTCTCTTTCATGTTGCGCCGCGTCAGCTTCTCCGTATCTGCGGACACACGCTTTGCGGCAGCTTGAGCAGCTCTGCCGGGCCCATGGCATCCAACCTTTCCAGCGCGGCCTGTTCCGCCCGCCGCTTTTCCGCCTGCTTGGCGTCCCACTCTGCTTTGCGCTTGGCTTCAGACGCTTCGTGCGCACGGCGGGCCTCATCCTCACTTTGGGTATTGGGGGCGGTTGCCGGTTCGCTGGCCACCGCTGCCGGAGTCGGATCTGCAGTCGGAGAACTTGCTGTCGCCGGTTCCACAGGAGCCGCCTGCGGCATATCCATAGCATCATCTTCCGTAAAGGCGTCGGAAACGGCAGCCTCGCTGTTTTGAAGCTCATAATCCATATTTGAAAAAGCGCCCATTCGTACATTCCTCCTAAATAAAAAATGAGAAAAGGACGCTCCTGTGCCAATGGCACAAGGTGTCCCTTCTTACATACTGCGCTCAAGCCGTATAGACCAGTGTGCTGAATGGGTCGAAGCAATAGCACACGACGGCCGGGTACTGAGCGGCTGTTCTTTGAATTTCCTGTTGGATGGCAAGGGCCTCTCCCATTCCACAGGGAGTATCCCATCCAGTCCAGACCATAGCTGTGAAATAACGGTGTTCCGGATGATACCGTGTCTCCGCCCCAAGTCTTTGACAGATTCCCAGCATAGCTTTCAGCTGCTTTCTCTTCTGCTCGTCCATTTCTAAATGGATCGTCTGCGATAAAGCCTGCATTCAAGCCTTCTTTGCCAGCGCGGGAGAGAATTTCACCTGCGGAAAACCAGCCATATCGCAGTAAAAGTATCTGCGCTCGCTTTCATCATACAACTCCAGCACATCGGATGGGGCAATGCTGCGGCCGTGATAGTCCGGGGGGAACGCCTGATTATAGCGTGCAAAAATGCGCTCCAGAATATCACGTTCATCTTGCCCGACCGGGCAGGTTAGCTCACCGTCGTAAACGAGTGTGTATTCTGCCGCTGGCGGCTGCTGAAAGCCGGCCTTGTGCAGCGCGTCAATGCCGCCAAAGGCGAATGCGCGCGTCTCGCCATGCTCCAAATCCAGCTGATAAACACGAAACCGCTGCGTTTTACGCTGACTGTCCAACAGCTCCTGAAAAGAAAACGCCGGGGGCAGTCTGTAAGTACGCATCATATTCCTGCTCTGTCAGCCCCAGATAGTCCCGCAGGGAAATACTATCACCTTCATCGCGTGCCATTTTTCCGTACAGGTTTCCAGCATTTCCAGCCCGCACAGTCCGTTGAGATATTGCTCCTTAAATGTCATTCCTGGATCCTCCTTCATTTTCTGTTCTTTCCGGCGCAGCGCAAGCTGCCAATCGTCAATGCCCTTGTAATTGGGATTCCATGTGAGCCTGCGGCAACGCATCCCGTGCTTGGCCGCCAGCGCATAGATCTTCGATGCGCCTTTTCCCACCATTTCATTGCTGTATTTATCCATGTCCTCCGCCTCGATGATCTCCTCCGTTCCGTTTCGGTGCAGGAACGCAAACAATTCATCCAGCTTGGCGGTGTTGTTGGCTCCCAGCGTGGCAACAAAGGTCCTGTGCATCAGCGCGTGAGCGACATCCGCCTTGAGGCAGCCTTCCGTCACATATACAACGCGGGAGCATGGATCGCCCACAAAATGAATGGGGCTCCCCGAGGTCGTTCCCATGCGCTTTCCCGTGGAGGACAGCGTCAGGTATTTCACGCCCGTTTTCTCCGGTGGATCGTCTTTATCCTTGAGCGGATGATCCAATCGGATCTGTGCGCCGCGGATCAGACCGTCTACACCGAAGATGGGAATGATGATGCCTGATGTCCGCTGATGGAATTTGACCGTCCAGCAGCCGTTATCATCCACATAGAAGCCGGGAACACCCTGCACCCTGCAGCCAGCCTTGACCAACCGATTGGTCAGGGAGCGGCACAGGAAAGGGGGCGGCGTGCTCTTGAAGCCAAAGCGTGTGATCTCATCGTCGGACAGCCCCCGCACAGACTGAAGGTGTGCGCGGTGCGCCGGAATGAGGGTCAGCATGGACAGTAGCATGGAGAGAGTCTGATGCACTTCCTGAACAGAAGCCGCGTCAGACTGCTCGGCCTCCGCAGGCATCGTCTTCTCCGGAACGGTATAGTCCGGTGAAAAACCGTTTACTGCCAAAGCGTCGCAGATCTCCCGATAGGCGTCTGAATTGCTGACGCCATACACCTTTGCGTAAAGGGACAGCATTCCGCCGCCTTCGCCGCAGTAGTTACAGCGCCACAGATCTTTTTCCGTGTTCAGATTCATTTTCCCCCGGCGGTCACCGCAGATGGGACAATCCACATACACCTGACCGGGAGCCCTCCGCCTGATATTCAGACGGGAGGAGCCCGGCCACATCCATAATGCCAAAGGGGAGATCATGCTTTTTCCCGTAATTCAAACCAGCATCCCTCCCAAGACGCAAAATTTACGGATGGAAAGCGGTCAGCTTGCCTTTAACTGCTGCGAACCGCCCATCAGAAGCATGGCGGCAGCTTCATAATATTGCCGCAATCCTCACAGAGATAGGCGTAATATTTCAGGCTGGAGGGACGCTGCTCAGAAACCGGTGCCATCGTCCAGCCCTTATTGACGCCGGTGGTCACGACCAGCTCCGCGGCTTCCTCTTCCGTCATCAGCGAAAGGATCTCGTCCACCGTCATATCGTCCGAATATTTCGGTGCAGCCGCTGTCGATGCCGCTGCCGGCATATCGACCACGACAGGCTTCACCGTCCGCGCTGTTTCAGCCCGCTCCATGACCGCAGGCTCCGCTGTTTCCGAAGGAACCTCCTGCGCCTTTTGGGGCATAACCGGATCAGGCTCAGAAGCCGCAGTTCCGCCGCTTAACGCCTGCAGCAGACTCATGGCGTCTGAAACGCTTTCCGTCTGCTGGGTGGTGTGAACCTCTTGCTGATTTACGTTGGGCGTCTTTGCCGCCTCCTGCGGTTGAACCTCTTGCGGTGTAGGCACTGCCTGTACCGGATGATTTTCGCCGATAGGATCTTCTCGCTGCGGCGCTGCGGCTCCATTTACCGCCGGAGCAGTCTCCTGACGATTTACAGTGCCGTTGCGACTTCCTGTTTCCCATCGGCCTGTGCATCTACCGTCGCAGAGGGGGTGATCTCACAGAGCTGGATGCCGAAGCCTGCATTATCCAGCGCCGTTTTCAGCGCCTCGTCCTGCGCGGCCTGCACATAGCGTCCGGCAGGAGCCTGAGCCTTTTCCACCGCCGCGGTAAAATTGGTAATGGGCTGGTTGTCCTCTCTGGACAGAAATACCTGCGCCTCATAAACGGCGATTTGGTCTGTGATCTGCAGCCGGTTCAGCAGCATTTTTCCATCGGGGCAGGCCAATCGGAACCAGAGCCGCTGATAGCGCGGCTCCAGCTCGATTCCGCCGTTGGCGTTTCTTTTCAGAAAGCGCAGCGGGTCAAAGCCCTGCACCCTGCGAAGCTGCTGCACGGCAGGAATCGCTTGGGTCAGCATAATTCTTTCTCTGGACATGGTTTGATACTCCCTTCATAAAATAAATAAGAGATGACTGTGCGTTTTTTTGCACATTCATCTCACATTAACTGGCACGCTGCCATTCTTCGCCCTCTTCGTTACGGAGAGCCTTGAGCGTGACTGCCTTATAGTAGAGGGCGATGCGTTCGCCCAGCATGGTATTGCGTTTTCCTTTTCGGCTCCGATGGATCGCCATATACAGCGCCCTTTTTTCACCCACCAGCAGCACGCGGCGCTTGGCACGCGTGATTGCCGTGTAGAGAAGATTCCGCGTTAGGAGCACATTATGGGCAGCCAGCAGTGGAATAATGACCGTATCATACTCTGAGCCCATAGATTTGTGGATCGTAATGGCATAGGACAGCTCCAAATCATCCAGAAGCACCTGCGGGCAATCCATATAGCGGCCGTCAAACTCGATCACGACATTGGTGCCGCTAATTTTGCGGATCGTGCCGATGTCACCGTTGAAAATACCCTCGCCGACCTGCTTGCCGGAGCGGTCATACAGCTTGATGTCGTAATTATTCCGCATCTGCATCACGCGGTCATTGAGGCGGAATATCTTTCCGGCGTACACGATCTCCGGTGTCTCCGGCGATGCGGGGTTGATCTCCTCGCGGATAGCTTCATTCAGGCTGTTGACCGATGCCTCGCCCTCGGAGCGGAACGGCGATAAAATCTCCACCTGCTCGATTCCTTTTGCGGCGATCTGCTCCTGATACAACTCACGGCTGATGCCGGCAGTCTCCTCCTGGCTCTCTGCCTTATGAAAGGCAAAGTCCTCACCATAGTAGAGCGTCGTTTTACCCTCGTTGATAAACCGGGCATTGTGGGCAATCAGGCTATCCTGTGCCTGACGGAAGATCTCATCCAGCACCGTGACTGGCACAACGCCGGAGCCGATCAGCTCGTGAAATACATCACCGGCGCCCACACTCTCTAACTGGTCCGCGTCACCGACCAAAAGGACTTTGGTTCCGGGGCGCAAGCGTGAAAAGAGCTGATGGATTAGCCACATATCGACCATGGAAGTCTCGTCCACGATCAGGAGCCTGCCTCCAGCGGTTTCCGTTCCCGGTCTTTCTTGGATTCCGAATCACCGTGAAGTCCCAGAATGCTGTGGAGCGTCTGTGCTTCATCGATCCCCGTTGCCTCCGCCATACGCCGGCTCGCCTTACCTGTGGGCGCTCCGAGTACGATCTTCTGCCGCGGATAGAGCTGACGGTACACTTCGATCACCGTTTTCAGAACCGTGGTCTTGCCGGTGCCGGGGCCGCCTGTGATAATGGACAGGTTATGCCGGAACACCATCTCCACGCCTTCTGACTGGCGTTTGGACAGGTTGAGCCTAAGCTATTCTTTACTCGCTCCAACGGCTGCGTAATGTCCACCACCGTCGCTTTGCCAGAAACAGCTCTACCGCTTTCTGTGCGGTTTCGCTCTCCTGCAGGAATTGCTTGGGCAGATACACATTGCCGTGGTTCGATACCACCTCATCCTGCCGGATCATGGCAGACAGTTCCTGTTCGACCTGGCTCATGGGGACACGCATCTGTGGGAGGGGTATCCGCTCATTGAGCAGCTGCATAGCCGCTTTGAGCAAAGCCTCCGCTTCCAGATAGAGATGTCCGTCCTTTGTCCGTGCGTCCTCCAGCGCATAGAACAGCGCACCGTGAACACGCTTCGGATCACGCAGGTCTCCACCGGATTTTTGCACGATGGCGTCAATACGCTTGAATCCGAATCCCGGCACCTGACAGAGATTGAAGGGACTCTGTCTCACGATGTCTGCGCAGGCAGGGCCGAAATGCTGATAGATCTTCTGCGCGGTCGTCGGCGTGACCTTGAACGGGGCCAGCAGGGTCATCAGGATACGCATCCGGCTGGTTTCCGCATAGGCGTCCTTGATCTCAGCAAGCCGCTCCTTTGTAATACCGCGGATCTCAAGAAGCCGGTCTGGCTGATGTTCCAGAATCTCCAGCGCATTGACACCAAACTTTTCAATGATCGCGTCGGCGGTCTTTTCTCCGATGCCCTTTAGCAGACCCGAGGCAAGATAATTGCGGACACCCTCCAATGTGGGCGGCACGATCTCCTGCCAATGATCGACCTGAAGCTGAAGCCCGTATTTTCCGTCCTTCCACTCTCCATCCATCTCGATCTTCACCGTATCCGTCTGCGGCAATTCGATGCCGACGGCGGTAAAGCGGATCAGGTGGTCGTGATAGCGATAGGGACTCCGGGCTTCTGCCGGTACGCTGCTGTCCTCCGTCTTCATCCGGAGGACAGAATATTTGCTGGACGCATTGAAAAACAGTACTTTGTCCAGTGCTGCAACAATGCTCACAGCACATCACCTCCGTTTCTTTTCACGCTGCCTGCAAAGCAGCTTTTTTCACATGGAATCTTCGCCATTCGGACACCGTGACATACTGATCGTAAATGTCAGGGTGCTCGTCCTTCAGCCGTTCCAGGGCATCCTTTGATATGCCTGCGGAGCGTACCGGATTGTAGGTTATGGTGTAGCTCTCCGCAAGACCGTTATACACGGCGGTGCAGCTTGTGCCCATTCTCTCGATGAGCATACCCTTTAACCGTTTAATGTCCTTCTCCAGTTTGTTCACATCAGCCGACAGCGTCTTTTTCTGCTCTTGCAGGGAAAGAAGCATGGAAAGCTGCCCAAACTGCGGTTGCCCCAGCAGCACGGGAGGCGCGTCCTTGTCCGCGGGCCCCAGCTTTCGCCGCAGGCTTTCGAGGATCAGGTCACCGTCCGCTTCCACATAGGGAGGCGGCGTTTTTTGTGAGGACATGATTCTCCCAGAAGTCCCGTTCCAAAGCAATTAGTTCTTCTTCATAGGGCATGTCACGGTCAATGCGGCGGATAATCGCCTCGTCTTCCGAATTTCCGTAAAGGCAGCAGAAGTAGACCCGGTCAATGTTCATGACCGCCATGTAGTGCCGCCCCTGTGATTCGTAGTAGATAGGGACGATCTCCTCGCCGTTGTACCACCAGTTATCCTTGGCGTTATAGTTCGTGGTCTTGATCTCAAGGATGGCTGTTGTACCGTCCGGCAGTTCCACCATATAATCCAGATCCGCCAGCATCCAAGGATATTGGGGGTGCCGGAACATGAATGGCCGGCGGTAGATCTTATAGCCCGTCTTATGGGCGAAGATCTTGGCAACCAACGGCTCCAGCAGAGTTCCAACCTCCAGCTGAACCCAGTTTTCGGCATCATCCGCTGTGACAATATTCAGCTTGTCATAGTAGAGATCCCGCCCGGTACGGAATGGTGAAATTCCGAGAACGGCAGCGGCGTCACTTCCGCCGATGCCCTTGCGCCGGTATTCCAGCCATTGTTCACGCGGCAGACCTTCTGTACCGACGAGAATTTGCGGAGCGTAACACTTTGCGTTTTCCATGGATGCATTCCTCCTCGGTTTCATATTTGATGCGCGGCTTATTCAAAAGCCGCTTCTCTCTGTACCTGTGGTACGGTCGGAAGGAGCGTCTGGGATGTCCTCCGGGTTTCCATTTTCGTCTGAATTTCATTTCTTGTTTCCACCTTTCTTGATGATATATCCTCAAAGCCTTTCGGCATTTGGGCGCAAAAAAAGCGGGAACAACGATTCTGGTAAAATCCAGCGTGTTTGCCTCACAGCAAACACTCGTCATTCCCGCAGCATTGGGGCGTTACTACCCCGTAAAATAAAAAAGCCAGCAGCAGCCGGCTCTCATGGCACAGCAATACTACTGACAAAAACGTACAAACCTGACAACGTGCGCAGGTGGATCACTCCACACACAGATCATTGACCTATGCCCAAAGGGAAATTGCGCAAAACTCATTTACGGGCAAAGTGTAACACAATATATTGTATAAGTCAATACAAAAATACCATATTTAGTTTTTGCGTGTGTGCAAAAATACGGACACGGCCCCGTATTTATTTTGTGAACGGTTAAAACCATCTATTGAACCTTGAAAACGCCGCCCCCAAATGCGGCTGCATCGATTTGTCCGGGAGTTATACAGGATCGGCTGACAGTATGCGTTTGCGTACCTGCCGGGGAAGTGCCGCACAGCGGCAGCCTGCAAATACGCGGCCTGAAGCGAGGGCGCAGGAAATGGCCCGGAAAGCGAATTGACTTTCAATAAAATTATGCTTGGCAATCGTTGTTGTGGAGAGTATAATATGCCTACCCTGCTAAACAATTAGGGAAGGAGGTACTTACTGCAAGCTATAGCGGTTTCCAAGCTGCGAGGAGGTATTATTTTGTCTGACCAAAATTGCGGCAACAGTGTTCAACGCACCTACACCGTCGAACAAGATCTCAAAAATTCTTGGCATCAGTCTTCGCAAAACCTACTACCTTTGCGAACATACAACAGATTTTAAGGTCATTCGATTGGCAAACGGTGCCTACGCATTCATAAAGAATCATTCGATTCTTGGTTCAATGCGTTAGATCAATCATAAAGCAACGAGCAAGAAAGGAACCGTTATGGCAACATATACAATACGCGGAACATCGCACAATGTCGTCTATACTTACAAAGCAGCTGACGGAAAACGCAAACAGCAATGGGAATCTTACTCTTCTGAATTGGAAGCAATTCAGCGCAAAGCCTATATTGACTATCTTCAATCTCAAAACAGGACATCTGATATTACACATGAAGCATCCGAGTATCGTAGAAAAAAAGCCGTTGAAAAGGCAGCTCAAAAAATTGCTGCTGAAAAGACAGCAACTGCTCCCGATACTCCGTCCCCTGAAAGCGAAGATAATATGAGCAAGACCTATCGAGAATTTATGGAGCGATTTCTTCCAATACACGCAAGAAAGAAGAATTTCTCACCTAAAACCTATGACAGCTATCGTCAAAATCTGGAAACGCATATATACCCTTATTTTGGTGATTGGGTCATGAGTTCTATTACCAGCAGCGCCATTGATGGCTTTATCGACCATCTTTTTCAGAAACCTTGCCGTGGAAGCAAGAGCTATGGCAAACGCACCTCGGAAATTCCAACACTGAGTTCCGGAACTGTAAAAAAAGTGCTATAACATTCTTACACTTGGTTTTGAAACAGCAAAACGATGGAACTACATCGCAGAGATTCCCAACACCAAAGGTCCATCCGAGCACTACAAGAGGCGTAAAGCTTGGTCTGCTGAGTATATTTCAAAAATTCTCGATCAGATTCAAGAAGATCCCATTCTCCATCTCTCGCTTCACCTGGCCTTTGTATGTTCACTTAGAGCGGGCGAGATTGTTGCTATTGACATTCACTCAATCAACCTTGATGAAGGCAGCATGTGGATCTCCCAAATTCTTGAACGTGTCTCTGACGAGGCCCTCAAAAATCTCTCCAGAGAAAAGATTGCTAAAGTTTTTCCGAAACAGTTTTCTAACGCTAAAAGTCGCCTTGTCTTAAAAATTCCAAAAACAGAAGGCAGTTTGAGAAAGCAATACCTGACAAGCCCATTAGTTCAAGAAATCAAAGAGCGCATTGCGGAAATCAACAGAGCGAAAGAATCTCTCGGTTCTGAATATCAAGATAATGGACTGCTGATTTGCCAGCCAGATGGACGTCCCATTGACCCAAATAATCTCTGCAAGTCCTTCAAAGAATGGCAAAGCGCAATGAATATTACGGACCAAATTGATCTTCAGGGTTTACGTAAGTCAGGACAAATGCACAAAATCAGACTGACTAAAAACAATTACCAACTTGTGGCTGCTAACGCTGGACAATCCCCGGAAGTACTTATGCATCATTACAATGAAGCACTTGAAGTAGAGAAGCAACAGCTTGCATCGATGGTTGAATCAAGTTTTTATCCAACTCCTGCAAAATCAAATGAGAAGCCAGCATCTCTTGACGCAGCCGAAATTCTAAAACTGATTCAGGAAAATCCTGACCTCTCTGCCAAGCTCATGCAGCTATTAAAAGTCTCTGCATAAGACAGCACACGATGCAAACACTTTTTCGTTTAGCATGATGTTTAGCAACCCCGCAAATCTATGGTACTTGAGGTTCGACTTAAAAAAGAAAAACCTCGAAACCATAATGGTTT
>ENA-OQIO01000790-OQIO01000790.1-human-gut-metagenome-genome-assembly--contig:-NODE-790-length-16327-cov-3.108765_pt1 | contig 16327 bp, 18 predicted proteins | sample MGYA00242573_ERZ504737 | MGnify/ENA primary metagenome ERZ504737 (study PRJEB26092, sample SAMD00036203) | human gut metagenome | host: Homo sapiens | study: EMG produced TPA metagenomics assembly of...
GATGCTCAGACGTACGTAGCTGTACATCGATCGATGCTCAGACGTACGTAGCTTAAAGATATCAATTTAGTTATTGATGATAAAAAATTTACAGTAATCACAGGTCCAAATGGTGGTGGTAAATCTACATTAGCCAAAATCATCATGGGCATTGAAAAACCAACTAGCGGAAAAATCTTCTTTAATGGTGAAGATATAACTGATTGGGATATTACTAAACGAGCTTTAGCTGGTATTAGTTTTGCCTTCCAGCAACCAGTTCGCTTCAAAGGAATTGGTGTTAAAGATTTACTCAGCCTAGCAGCTGGAGAAAAATTATCTACTAGTGGTGCTTGCACTTATCTTTCTGAAGTAGGTCTTTGCGCTGCTGATTATATAAATCGTGAAGTAGATACTTCCCTATCTGGTGGTGAAATCAAACGTATTGAAATCGCTACTATCTTAGCTCGTAAACAAACTAAATTAGCTGTTTTTGATGAACCTGAAGCTGGTATTGATTTATGGAGCTTCCAAAAACTCATCAGTGTTTTTGAAAAATTACATGAACAACAACAATCCATTATGATTATTTCTCATCAAGAACGCATCTTAAATATAGCTGACCAAATTGTATTAGTTGCAAATGGCTCCATTAAACAAATTGGCACAAAAGAAGAAATCATGCCTCAACTTATGGAAGTTGCTGGTGTTTGTGATTTCTATAAAAAATAGGAGGACTCCTCATGTTAGATAATCTAGAAAAAGATTTATTAGAAAAAGTAGCCGGTATTAAAGATAAACCACAAGGTGCTTATAATATCCGTTTAAATAGTAAAGCTGTTGATAGAGCTTCTAGTAAAAATATAACTATAACTAAAAAAGAAGATAAAGATGGCATTGATATCCGCATTGCTCCAGGAACAAAAAAAGAAGTTTGTTACATTCCTGTAATCATGGATAAATCTGGCGTTAATGAATTAGTATATAATGACTTTTTCATCGGTGATGATTGTGATGTAACCATCGTCGCTGGCTGTGGTATCCATAACTGTGGCAATGCAGACTCCGAACATGATGGTATTCATGCTTTTTATATAGGTAAAAATTCTAAAGTAAAATATTTAGAAAAACATTATGGTTCTGGCGATGGTGATGGTAAACGCATCATGAACCCTACTACCATTGTTGAAATGGACGAAAATTCCTATATGGAAATGGAAACAACTCAAATTCGTGGTATTAATTCTACAAAAAGAATTACTAAAGGAACTGTTGGTAAAAATTCCACTTTAATTGTAAAAGAAAAACTTTTAACACATGGCAATCAATATGCAGAAAGTGATTTTGAAGTAAATTTAGATGGAGAAAATTCCCACTCTAATATTATCTCTCGAGCTGTAGCTCAAGAAAAATCAAAACAAATCTTCATTGCTAAAATCTATGGTAATAACAAATGCCATGGTCATTCTGAATGTGATGCTATCATCATGGACGATGCTACAATTTCTGCAATTCCTGAAATCAAAGCAAATCACCCTGAATCAAATTTAATTCATGAAGCAGCTATCGGTAAAATTGCAGGAGAACAATTAATAAAATTAATGAGCTTAGGCTTAACTGAAAAAGAAGCCGAAAATCAAATCATAAACGGTTTCTTAAAATAAAATACAAAAGGCTCCAAACAAAATATATCGTTTGGAGTCTTTTTTGCAGGAAATAAAATTTTTAAAACGAATATTATTTATTGATTAAGATTTATTTAGGAGGCTTTTTCATGAAAAAACTAATTACTATATTTTCATTATTAGCAATTATGCTCTTTAGTATATCTACAGCCTTTGCTGCTAATGAGAAAATCACCATGATGGATGAAGATTATAATTTAAAAAATATCCATACATTGGCTATTTATACACCAAGCTACAAACCTTCCGCATTAAGCATTGAACGTAAAGCTAAATTACCTAATGCTCCAGAATTAATCACTCCTGATATGTTGACAGACGTTATCTTCAAAGTAGCTAAAGAAGATGAAGTTACTTATACTTTATTATCTGATAAAGATGTAATCCAAAATATAAAAGCTACTACAGGTACTGATATCACTACTTTGTCCAATCGTGAAGCACTAGCTATCTATAAAGAAAATATTAAAAATTACGCTGATGCTTATGTAATTTTCACATTTGCTAATGATAGCCGTGTAGTTATGTTTGCTGATGTTTATGATGCTAAAGACAGTCATTGGATTTGTTCTTATCAAATAATCGGCGGAGATACTGAAGATGATAATTTAGAAAATTATTCAATGTTTATGCATAAGTTCTTCCGTACTTTAACTATTCAAAGCCAAAAATAAACATAGTTTATAAATATTAATTTATGGTATATATATTTCTTTTAGTTTATATATACCATTTTTTATTAAAAATTTTTAAAAAACTATTGAAATTTTATACGATTGAGTTGTATAATTATAACCACCTTATTTTGTTAGCGTTTTTTTTTATTTTGTGTTATAATTTATTTACATGTTAACACTGCATATCTTTAATTATATTGAAGCGTTAATATTTAACTTTTAAAAATGGAGGATATCATGATTAGAGTAAGTATTATTGGTGCTACTGGATATGCTGGTGCAGAACTTTTACGTTTACTGTACAACCATCCCCAAGTTCAAGTAGTGCATATAACTTCAGAAAGTTATACTGGTAAAAAAATTTCTGAAGTATATCCTCACTTACGAGGATTATATGACCAAGAATTAATCAGTATGAAAGATATGGATACTATCGCAAACGATAGCGATTTTGTATTTATTGGTCTTCCTCATGGTCATGCTATGGAAGTAGGTAAAGCTTTAGCCGATACTAATGTTCGCATTATTGATTTAGGTGCTGATTATCGCTTTGATGATACAGATATCTATGAAGCATGGTATAAAGTAGCTCATACACATAAAGACGCACCTCGCGTTTATGGTTTAGCTGAACTTTATCGCGAAGATATTAAAAATGCTAAAATTATTGGTAATGCTGGTTGCTATACTACTGCTAGTATCTTAGCTTTAGCACCACTTGTAAAAAATGAATTTATTGAACCAAATACTATTATTGTTGATGCTAAATCTGGTACTTCTGGTTCTGGTCGTTCAGCTAAACAAATGACACATTACCCTGAGCTTTATGATAATTTCAAAGCTTATGGCGTAGCTACACATCGTCATACACCTGAAATCGAACAGGCTTTAGGTCATTTATGTCATCGTAAAGTTACTTTGAACTTCACACCTCATCTAGTACCAATGTCTAGAGGAATTTTAAGCACTTGCTATGCTAATATCAAACAATGGGTTACTCCAGAAATGATAGATAAAGCATACACTGATATGTATGGCGATGAATATTTCATTCGCTTATTAGGTAGAGGTGCTTATCCATCTACTAAAGAAGTTCGTGGTTCTAACTTCTGCGATATCGGTTGGCATATTGACCTTAGAACAGGTCGCATTATCGTCCTTTCCGCTATTGATAATTTAGTAAAAGGCGCCGCAGGTCAAGCTATTCAAAACTTTAATATTGCTTGCGGTTTTGATGAAAAAACAGGATTGGATTTCACTCCAATTTATCCATGATATTTCGATAACTCGGAGGTATATTTTATGATAAAAAAAGATACTCAAGGTGTAACGTTTGCCAAAGGTTTCACTGCAGCAGGCGTTAAAGCTGGCATAAAAAAAAGCGGTAACTTAGACGTTGCTGTTATCTATACAAAAACTCAAGCTGTTGTAGCTGGTACATTCACTCAAAATAAAGTAGCTGCTGCTCCAGTTTATGTATCTAAAGAAGTTGTTGCTACAGGAACTGCTCATGCAATCGTAGCTAATGCTGGTTGTGCTAATGCATGCACTGGTCAACAAGGTTTAGATGATGCTCACAAAATGGCACAAATCGCAGCTGATGAACTCGGTGTTAATGCTGATGATGTAATCGTTGGTTCCACTGGTGTTATCGGTGTTAATTTGCCAATGGATAAACTTGAAGCTGGTATCAAAGATGCTGTAGCTAATTTATCTGCTGATGGCAGTGGTAATGCTGGTAGAGCTATCATCACTACTGATACTCACAGCAAAAGTGTAACTTGCGAATTTGAATTATCTGGTAAAACAGTTCGCATGGGCGCTATCGCAAAAGGTTCTGGTATGATTCGTCCTAATATGGCTACAATGCTTTGCTATATTACTACTGATATTGCTATCGACCAAGCGCTTTTACAAAAAGCTGTATCTGGCTGCGTAGAAAAATCCTTCAACATGATTTCCGTTGATGGTGATATGAGTACAAATGATATGGTAATCGTTCTTGCTAACGGCGAAGCAAATAATGCAAAAATCACAGAAGAAAACGCTGATTACCAAATCTTCTTTGATAAACTCATGATGCTTTGCACAGAACTTGCAAAACAAATTGCAGCTGATGGTGAAGGTGCTAGCAAATTCTTAACAATCAATGTAAAAGGTGCAAAATCTTTTGCTGATGCTAAAACTGTAGGTATGGCAATTGCTAATTCCCCACTTGTAAAAACTGCATTCTTCGGTGAAGACCCTAACTGGGGACGTGTAATCTGTGCTGTTGGTTACTCTGGTGCAGATATGGTTCCTGAAAAAACTGTTGTAAAATTCGGTGGCATTACTATTTTTGCTAATGGTACTGGTGCAACTTATGATGAAAAAGCTCTCGCTCATGTTATGAAAGAAAAAGATATCGTTATTGATATTGAATTAAACATGGGACAAGAAGATGCTACAGTTTGGAGTTGTGACCTTTCTTACGAATATGTAAAAATCAATGGGGAGTATCACACCTGATGAGTAATTTAAATAATTTTTCCGCAGAAGATAAGGCTTCTATTCTAGTAGAAGCCCTTCCATATATTCAAGAATTCTACGGCAAAACCATCGTTATCAAATATGGTGGTAATGCATGATAAACGATACTTTAAAAGAACAAGTAATGAAAGATATCGTACTTATGAAATATGTTGGTATTCGCCCTGTAATCGTTCATGGTGGCGGTCCTGATATCACATCTTTCTTAAAAAAATTCGGCAAAGTAACTGAATTTGTAAGCGGTCTTCGCGTTACTGATAAAGAAACTGTGCAAATCGCTGAAATGGTACTTGCTGGTAAAATCAATTCTGAAATTGTAAATCGTTTAAATCGCCTTGGCATTCGTGCTGTTGGTTTAAGTGGTAAAGATTCAGATTTAATCATCGCTCATAAAAAATTAGCAGAAGTACATAATGGTACAGACGCTGTTGAACAAGTAGATATCGGTTATGTTGGTGAAGTAGAAAAAATCAATACAGCTTTAATCAATGATTTACTAGATAATGATTATGTTCCTGTAATCGCTCCAATCGGTGCAGGTCATGCAGATGAATCATTTAATATCAATGCTGATTATGTAGCTGCTGAAGTTGCTGGTGCACTTCAAGCTGAAAAACTTTTACTCTTAACTGATACTAAAGGAATTTATCGTGATTTTGAAGATAAATCTTCCTTTATCTCTACACTCACTCAAAGCGAAGCTAAAAAACTCATCAATGATGGCAGTATCGGCGGTGGCATGATACCAAAAGTAGAAGCATGTCTTCATGCTCTCGATAGCGGTACTGGCAAAGCTTGTATCATTGATGGTCGCGAAGCTCATTCTTTAATTCTCGAATTATTTACTTCTCAAGGTATCGGTACAGAAGTAGTTCGTTAATTCGACAAAAGGAGAATTTATATGTTAACTAATGAAGAAATATTCGCCAAAGACAAAAGCGATTATTTGCCTGTCTTTGCTCGTTATAATATAGTTTTAGACCATGGCGATGGTCCATATGTTTATGATACAAAAGGTAAAAAATATATCGACTTTTTAGCTGGCATTGCCGTAAATGTAGTTGGTCATAATTATAAACCACTCGTTGATGCAGTTTCTCAACAAGCTAGCAAAATGATACATTGCTCCAACCTTTATTACACTGAAGTTCAAGTTGAAGCAGCAGAAAAACTCAAAAAATTAAGTGGCATGGATAAAGTCTTCTTCGGAAATTCCGGTGCAGAAGCTAATGAAGGTGCTATCAAACTTGCTCGTAAATACGCAACTAATATTGACCCTGAAAAAATTCAAATAATCTCTGCGCTTCATAGTTTCCATGGACGTACACTTGCTACATTGACTGCTACAGGTCAAGATCATTATCATCATGGCTTTGGTCCATTACCTGCTGGTTTTGACTATGTACCATACAATGATATTCAAGCACTTGAAGCAAAAATGAGTGATAAAACTTGTGCTGTAATGCTTGAAGCTATCCAAGGTGAAGGTGGCGTTCATGTTCCTGATCCAGATTATTTACCAAAAGTACGTGCTTTATGCGACAAATACAATGCCGTTTTAATCTTCGATGAAGTTCAATGCGGTATGGGTCGTACTGGTACATTCTTTGGTTGTCAACAATTTGGTGTAAAACCAGATATTGTAACACTCGCTAAAGGCTTAGCTGGTGGTGTACCAATCGGTGCTTTCATGGCTACAGACAAAGTTGCTAGTGCCTTCCACGCTGGAGACCATGGTTCTACATTCGGTGGTAATCCTCTTGCTTGTGCAGCTGCTTGCGTTGTTTTAGACGCTTTAATTGATGGTAATCTCATGGAAAATGCCAAAGAAATCGGTGCTTATCTTCAATCTAAATTTGAAGAATACAAAGCAAAATATCCAAATTTAATCAAAGAAGTTCGTGGACGTGGTTTAATTTTAGGCATGGAACTTACTCGTCCTGGCCGTGAAATTGCCAACGAATGTTTAGATTATGGTGCAATCATCAACTGCACTGCTGGCAATGTACTTCGCTTTGTACCACCACTTAATATAACAAAAGCTCATGTTGACGAATTAATTTCTGTTTTAGATAAAGTATTACCAAAATACGCTTAAAACTTAACGAGGAGGAAATATTCATGCTAAAAGGCAAAGATTTATTATCTATACATGATTTAACTTCTGATGAAGTTATGGAAATTTTAAATTTAGCTCATGAATTAAAAGCTAAACAAAAAGCTGGTATTGAACATCACATTTTAAAAGGTAAAACTCTCGGTATGATTTTTGAAAAATCTTCTACTCGTACTCGTGTTTCCTTTGAAGTTGGTATGTATCAATTAGGCGGACAAGCATTATTCTTATCCAACCGTGACCTTCAAATCGGTCGTGGCGAACCAATTAAAGATACTGCTCGTGTTCTTTCTCGTTATCTTGATGGTGTAATGATTCGTACTTTCGGTCATGAGATTGTTGAAGAATTTGCTCAATATGCTAGCATTCCTGTAATCAACGCACTCACAGACTTACTTCACCCTTGCCAAGCACTCACAGACCTTTTAACTGCTCAAGAACATAAAGGCAAAGATTTAAAAGGCTTGAAAATGGCTTATATTGGCGATGGTAACAATATGACTCATTCCTTAATGTATGCTTGTGCTAAAGTTGGTATGAACTTTGCTAGTGCTAGTCCAAAAGGCTATGAACCAAATGCTCAAGTAGTAGCTAATGCTAAACTTGATGCTGCACAATCTGGTTCTACTATTGAAATCTTAAATGACCCATTTGAAGCTGCTAAAGATGCAGATATTTTATATACTGATGTTTGGGCAAGCATGGGACAAGAAGCTGAACATGATGAACGTGTAAAAATCTTCAAAGATTATCAAATCAATAATGAACTTCTCAGCGTAGCTGATAAACGCGCTATCGTAATGCATTGTCTTCCTGCTCATCGCGGTGAAGAAATCGCTGAAGATGTTCTTGAAAAGAATGCAAATGTTATTTTTGATGAAGCAGAAAATCGTCTTCACACACAAAAAGCAATTATGGCTCTTTTAATGGGCTGATAAATCTGTTAATATATCTAATAGCCATACATAAATATGACTATTTAAAAATCGTAATTTAAGGAGTTGTAATTTAAATGGAAAATATTAAAAAAGTAGTCCTTGCTTACTCTGGTGGTCTTGATACTTCCGTTATCATTCCATGGCTCAAAGAAAACTATAATGGTTGCGAAGTTATCGCTGTTTGTGCTGATATCGGACAGGGTGACGAATTAAATGTTGTTCATGACAAAGCTTTAAAATCTGGTGCTTCTAAAGTTTATATTGAACATTTAACAGAAGACTTCGTAGAAAACTATGTATTCCCAACTTTAAAAGCTAGCGCTGTTTATGAAGGTAAATATCTTTTAGGTACTTCCTTTGCTCGTCCACTCATCGCAAAACGCCTTGTTGAAATCGCTAAAGAAGAAGGCGCTGATGCTATTGCTCATGGTGCTACTGGTAAAGGTAATGACCAGGTTCGTTTCGAACTTTCTGTAAAAGCTCTTGCTCCAAACATCAAATTAATCGCTCCATGGCGTGAATGGGAACTTCGTTCTCGTGAACAAGAAATTGCTTATGCTGAAAAACATGGTATTCCAATCGCTATAGAAAACAAAACTTATTCCATGGATAGAAATATCTGGCACTTAAGCCATGAAGGTTCTGACCTTGAAGATCCTTGGAACGCTCCAAAAAATAGCATGTACTTAATCAGTAAAGCTCCTGAAAATGCTCCTGATGAAGCCGAATATGTAACAATTGACTTTGAAAAAGGTATTCCTGTTGCTGTAAACGGCGAAAAACTTGCTCCTGTTGCACTTCTTGAAAAATTAAATGAAATTGGTGCTAAAAATGGTGTAGGTATCACAGATATCGTAGAAAACCGTCTTGTTGGTATGAAATCCCGTGGTGTATATGAAAACCCAGGCGGAGCTATCTTATATGCTGCTCATCAAGAACTTGAATATCTTTGCCTTGACCGTCAAACTCTTCATTACAAAGAAACAGTTGCTATCAAATATGCTGAACTCGTTTATGATGGTATGTGGTTCTCCCAACTTCGTGAAGCTCTTGCAGCATTCGTTGATGCAACTCAAGAAACAGTTACTGGTACTGTTAAACTTAAACTTTATAAAGGTAATATTTGCCCAGCTGGTGCAAAATCTCCATACTCCCTCTACAGCCAAGAATTCGTAACATTTGAAGAAGACGATGTTTACAACCAAGCAGATGCTACTGGATTCATCAATCTCTTTGGTCTTCCACTCAAAGTTCGTGCATTAATGAAAGAACAAGCAGGTTTAAAATAATGGCTGAACAAATGTGGGGCGGTAGATTCGCCAAATCTACAGATGAAATGATCAATGAATTTCAGGCTTCTATTAACTTTGACAAACGCATGTATCATGAAGATATAGCTGGTAGCATAGCTCATGCTACCATGCTTTGCAAAGTTGGTATCTTGACTGAAGAAGATAAAAATAATATCATCTCCGGCTTAAAAAATATTTTAGCTAAAATTGAACAAGGTGATTTTAATTTTTCTGTTGACCTTGAAGATATTCACATGAATATTGAAAAACGTCTTACAGAAGCTATCGGTGAAGCTGGCGGTCGTCTTCACACTGCTAGAAGCCGTAATGACCAAGTAGCACTTGATACCCATATGTATGTACGTCGTGAAACAGTTGAAGTTATTAATTTAATCAAAGAATTACAGACTGCTTTAACTGAAACAGCTACAAAATACAAAGATGTAATCATGCCTGGTTATACTCACCTTCAACGTGCACAGCCTATTTTATTCTCTCATCATATGATGGCATATTTCTCCATGCTCAGCCGTGACTTCTCCCGTTTCAAAGGTGTTTATGAACGCTGTGATATTATGCCACTTGGTGCTGGTGCTCTTGCTGGTACAACTTTCCCTATTGATCGTGAATTCGTTGCTAAACAGCTCAATTTTGATGCTATTTATGCAAACAGCTTAGATGCTGTAAGTGATAGAGATTACATCATGGAATTTTTATCCGCAGCTTCTATTCTCATGATTCACTTAAGCCGTATCAGCGAAGAAATCATCTTCTGGTGCTCTCGTGAATTCTCTTTCGTAGAATTAGATGATGCTCATTGCACTGGTTCTAGTATGATGCCACAGAAAAAAAATCCTGACGTATCCGAACTTGTTCGCGGTAAAACAGGTCGTGTAATTGGTCATTTAATGGCTATGCTCACAACTGTAAAAGGCTTACCTCTTGCTTATAATAAAGATTTACAAGAAGATAAAGAAGGTTTATTTGACGCTATTGATACTATCAAATTCAGCCTTGCTGTATATGCTCAATTAATCCGTGGCATGAAAGTTAGAAAAGATGTAATGCTTAAAGCTGTTCGTGAAGACTTCTCTAATGCTACTGACCTTGCTGATTATCTTGTAAAAAAGGTATGCCATTTAGAAAAGCTCATAGTGTATCTGGTCATGCTGTTCATTACTGCATTGAAAATAACAAATGGCTTGAAGATTTAACTATGGACGAATTCAAACAGATGTCTGATTTATTTGAAGAAGATATCTATGAAGCTATTGCACCAGAAACTTGCGTTAAAAACCGCAATTCCTATGGTGGAACATCTTATAGCCAAGTAGATATGCAACTTGCTCTTGCTGATAAAATCTTAGCTCAAGAACAAGCTCAATTAGATATCTACAAAGATAAACAAATTAAACTTTAATATCTTTAAATATAGAAAGCACGCAAATTCTATAGATTTGCGTGCTTTTTATTTATAATATCATAATGGCGTATGTATGCTATAATATGAAGAATATTTTTCCTTTTTTTCATTTTTTACTAATAATTTATAAATTATACCCACTATACTTAATCCTAAGAAATTAACTATACCTGGTATAAATATCATTAGCAAATCTCCTGTAATTGCAAAAAAAATTATACCCGAAAAAACTGAGATAAAACTACAAAATATTAATATTAAATTCATCTATTTCACCTCTATACTTATTTACAAAGTGTAATTATACCATACTAGTTAAAGTAGTCAACGTTATTACTAAAAGTTTATTTTTTGAAATTATTTATATTATATAGATAATTTATTAATATCAAAAAAAATAAACTAGTTTAATATAAAAATTTTATACTAAACTAGTTTATCAATAAATATTTCTATTTTAAATTATTTATTTAAAGTAATTTCTACTCCATTTTTTTTTAGAAATCATTTCAAGAAAATATCCTTCTATTTTTTCTCCAATACCAGCATCATATAAATTTACACCAAAAATTTTACTATCACTTAATATATCTTCTAATATATTATGGACATTTATTTTATCTCCCAAATTTATATTTCCTAATTTACTTTGTAGTACTTCTAATAATGGATCAGGCTTATAGAAAATTCATTTCCTTTATCATCTATTCCTAATAAATATCTACACCAAGCAGCTATTGTCAATGGTATATATACTAAATCTTCTGATTTTAAAGTATTAGATTTCATATATGCTTTAATTGTTTCGCCAAAACGAATAGCTACTTTTTGTGATGTATCACAAGCTATACGTTGTGGTGTATCTGGAATTGCTGAATTAGGAAAACGTTCATTTATACACTTTTCAATAAATTCTTTTGGTAAAATTACACCTGGATCTATTACTACTTCATACCTTCATCATAACCAATTTTTTCTACTAATTTTCTTAATAATGGACTATTCATCTCACTAGAAATAGAGGTATAACCTAATAAACAGCCAAAAATAGCCAATGCTGTATGTAAGGGATTTAAGCAAGTACATACTTTCATTTTTTCCACTTTATCTACTGTAGCTCGATCAGTAAAAATCACACCTGTTTTTTCTAATGCTGGACGACCATTAATAAAAGAATCTTCAACAACAAGATATTCTGTTTTCTCTGCATTTACAAATGGTGCATATTTGCTTCCTCTGCTACTAACAACAAAATCCATATCATTAAAACCATCTTGTTTCAATTCTTCTTGTATTTTTTCTGAAGGATATGGTGTGATTTTATCAATCATTGTACATGGATATGTTATATTTTTTTCAAGATATTGTTGAAATTCTCTTTTTACTAAATTTCTATCTATCCAAATTTTAGCAATATCTAATATTGCATCATGCAATACTATCCCATTATGTGAACAGTTATCCATACTAACTAAAGATACTGGTTTTGCTCCATTTAAATAGCGCTTATACAATAATGAAGTAATCTTCCCCATAAAACTTTTTACTTGGCTTGGTCCCATTTGTAAATCTTGTTTTACAGACTCTAGATATTCCCCATTATCTTTTTTTAACTTATAACCTTTTTCAGTAATTGTAAAACTCATTATTTGTAAACTTCCTGCTATACAAATACTCTCTATCCTTTCCCAATCCACTTTATTTTGCATATCGCAAGTTAAACTTTCAGTAATACTAGCAATAATCTTTTTTTCATTACTTCCGTCAGCATTCATAGTCACTAATAAGCTTAAATTATCATGTGGTCGATATATTTTATCTATTATTTCACTATTATTTGGTGCTACTGCGATAATACCACAATCATCTTCTCCCCTATCTAATAAGGATTGTTGTAAATTAGCTATAAAAGCACGAAAAATATTTCCTGGTCCAAAATGAATCCATTTAGGATTTTTTTTAGTATTTTCTTTAACTTGTCTTCTATTAAATAAAGGTAATTTTATATTTGTTTTATTTACTAATTCTTGTGACGTTAAACATTCTTCATTAAAATACATTTGAAAAATCCTTTCTTTTAATTAGAAAAAATGAATGCCTTAACGACATTCATTTTTTGATTACATTATTTTTTATTCAATGCAATTTCTGATTCACTAATATTCAATTTTTTAACATTAATTAACGCACCTAAAGCACCTAGAACTCCAATCGTTCCGGCTAAAATAAATGCAGGTATAAATGAATCAGTTGCCTGAACAATAAAACCTGTAATAGCAGGACCTAAAATACCGGCGCAATTACCTACAGCATGCATTGCTCCACCAATAGACCCCACATTACTACTATCTACAATATCATTTACTACACCCCAATAAATACCACCAGTAAAATATAAAGCAAATACTGATACAGTAATCATTGCTATAATCAAAATAAAATTAGTTGTATTTGCTGCTACAATAACAGCACCTCCAGATATAAGTAAACAAATACCTAAGACCAATCGTTTTGGAGTTAATGGATCTTTCCACTCTCTAGAATCAGTAATTTTATCAGATATAATTCCTCCAATTGCAATAGCTACAAAACCAAAAGTCCATGGAATTACACTAATTAAACTCACTTCTTCCAGACCTATACCTAAACCTTTTTGTAAATAAGATGGAACCATGTTAAAAAGAAAAATAAAATATAATTATAGGCGAAAAAAGCTAAAGCAGTAAAAATGATAGTAGGTCTTTTTAAATAAAAACCTTTTCTTAAAGTTACTCTGATTTTAGTGGTAGAAATTTTTTCTTCTGCTTTTTGATTAAATTCTTCTGATACTTTAGCAGGTTTTTTATCAACCATTTTATACCAGATTAAAGCCCAAACTAAACCAATTAAAGTTATTACAATAAAAGATTCTCTCCAACCCACATTTAAAGTAATATAACCAACAATTGGTCCAGAAATAGCAGCTCCTAGTGGAGTACCACTAGAACAAATTCCCATTACAGATGTTTTTTTATTGTCAGGATACCATAAATCAATAGTTTTATTCATTGTTGTTGATAATGGACCTTCTGCCATACCAAAAATTATTCTAATAATTAAAATGCTTAAAAACCCTACAGCAAAAATGAGTGCACCACTAAACAATGACCAAACTATTACAGCTACTAATAAAGTATCTTTTGGTCCAAATTTATCAGCTGCCATACCACCAACCAAATTAAATAACGCATAACCTACGGAAAAAGCTGAAAAAATTATACCCATTTCTGAACTAGATAACGCAAATTCTCCAGCAATATGTCCTGCTGATATTGAAAGTGCTGAACGGTCTAAATAATTGATTACACCACAAGCAAATAATAAAATCATTATTATTTTTCGTTTTTTTGCTATATCATTCATAATTCACCTATATTATCCTTTCTTATTCGAAAATAAGTACTGCTTTTTTTACTTTTTCTGGATTTTCTTCTATTAATTTAAAAGCTTCTTTAATATCTGAAAATTTAAATTTATGTGTAACAAGTGCATCATCTTTCAAATAGCCAGCTTCCATTAATCTAATTACTGGTACAAATTGATAAGCCTGTAATCTTGAACCAACCACTGTTAATTGTTTTTTCATGAAATGAATTTGTGATATATTTGATGGTTTTTCATTCATTCCTAATACACCAATTGTTCCTGCAATAGAAACTAAATCAAAACATATTTCAAAAGTTTTAGGTGTGCAAGCAGCATCAATTACTACATTAGCCATTTCTCCATCAGTCCATGCTTTTACAGCTTCAACTAAGTTTTCTTTACTTGGATTTACCACTATATCAGCACCATTTTTTTTAGCAAAAGCTAATTTTTCATCAACCATATCAGTAACTAAAACTGTTGCCCCCTTTACTTTTGCCATACGTAATATAGTAATTCCAATAGGACCTGCACCTTGTACAACAACTCTATCTCCTGCACTAATATTTGTTCTTGCTGTTACATTTCCTGCAATTGTATATGGTTCTGCTAAGACAGCTGTAGTCCATGGAATATCTTTTCTTATTTTATGTGCCTGTTTTTCAGCAATTACTATATATTCTCTCATACCACCATCCACATGAACACCTGATACCTTTAATTGTTGACAAACATTAGGCATTCCTTTTCTACAAGCATAACATTTTCCACAATAAGTAATTGGTTCTACTACAATATGATCTCCAACTGCTATATTTTTAACATTATTTCCTACTGCTTCTACTTCTCCAACCATTTCATGTCCCATAATTCTTGGATAAGTAGCAAATGGATTCGCACCATGAAGTATATGTATATCCGAACCACATATTCCTACTGCTTTTATTTTTAATAAAATTTGATCATCTCTTTCAATTTGTGGTTTCTTTATCTCTTCTAATCTTAAATCATTTACACCATAAACAACTGCTGCTTTCATTTCATTTTCACCTTTCTATTTTATAAATAACTATAGAGATTTTTCTTAAATCCCTATAGTTATCGTATTTTAAAACTCTATTTTATACCATATATTCTATTAATCGAATCCCAAAGCCCACAAAGATAATTTGCTCCTAATGCTCTATCATATAAACATATCCTGGTCTACCTTCTTCATCCCAAATCATTCGTCCATGATCTGTCTAATTGGCCCATCAAAATCTACATCATATAATGCTTTCATAATTTCAAACATATCTAAAGACCCATGTTTAGATTTATGTGCAACTTCGTTAAACACCCAAGGTTGATGTACTTGAATATTTCTTACATGCATAAATGCAATTCTTTTTTTATTACCAAATTTACGAATAATATGTGGAATATCATTTTTTAAATTAGAACCTAATGAACCTGTACAAATCGTCAATCCATTACTTTCACTATCTACCATATTGACAATTTTTATCTAAATCTTCTTCATTTTTTACAATTCTAGGTAAACCAAATACAGAAATCGGTGGATCATCTGGATGAATTCCCATTTTTATATCACATTCTTCAGCTACAGGAACAATTGCTTTTAAAAAATACTCTAAATTTTTTCTTAATCCATCTTCATCCATACCTTCATATTGTTCAAATAATTTAGATAGTTCTTCCAATCTATCTGGTTCCCAACCTGGAAGTACAAAACCATTAGAATTATCTAATATTTCTCTTGCCATATCTTGAGGACTTTTCCCAGCTATTAAACGATAATCATATGCTAAAGCTGTAGAACCATCATATAGCGGTAAAGCTAAATCTGTTCTTGTCCAATCAAAAATAGGCATAAAGTTATAACAAACTACTTTTATACCTGCTTTAGCTGCATTTCTTAAAGATATAATATAATTCTCTATATATCTATCTCTTGAAGATAATCCTAATTTAATATCTTCATGAACATTTATACTTTCAATATCTTTAAAATCTAAATTATATTTATTAGCATCTTTTTTATTGATAATAAATCTTCTAATGGCCATACTTCCCCTACCGGTACATCAAATAAAGCTCCTACAATTCCATCCATACCAGGAATCTGCTGAATTTGTTGTAATGTTATTTTATCAGCTTTCTTACCATACCAACGAAACGTCATTCTCATAATATCTAATCTCCTTATCCTTTTATTTTAAATAAACTATTTGTTTTAAATTTTTGGCCTTCATTACTTATATACTACCATACAAGTAT